>Ga0209834_10000256_pt1 | contig 32766 bp, 25 predicted proteins | sample Mar14236cmmetaG_FD_184134 | JGI IMG/M metagenome (GOLD analysis project Ga0209834, IMG submission 184134) | Marine hydrothermal vent microbial communities from Guaymas Basin, Gulf of California to study Microbial Dark Matter (Phase II) - Marker... ... | reverse complement strand
TGAGAATCCTTACCAAACGCCTCCACCATTTGAAAAGCTCTTAGGTGACTTATCCGGGGCCTTTTCCCGGCGAATAAATATACAACACCGGTTGGTCTACCAGATTTTTGACGATGAAAAAGCAGTTAAAGTCATTAGAATGTGGACGCATTATGAATGACCGGGCATAACATTGCGCTTTCAGTCGGACGTGTCTAAAGCCGCGCCGCTGAAGCGCCCGTTATATTTCTACCAAGCGGAAGGTTTTCGAATTGTTGTGCCAGGAATTGTGTCTGGTAATTGAGACATGGCTAATACGCCTTTTCTTACTCGTTTATTAAAATTAGCGTATTGCATGAGTTCTTTCGAAGGGTGGGTTTTATGCGGCGTGTATAATGTACCCCAAATTCTGGACAGATGATTAAGGTGTATTGGCTGACACTTTTTTGCATGTTCAGGAGGATGGCGGATGAGATCGATGCGGAAGAAATACGATGCAGGCATCGGCCAAGAAAAAGCCCGATAAAGGCCCATAAAGACGATTCAGGGAAATCTGCCAGACACGATTCCTGAGCTTATTATCAAAGAGACTACTGCTCGGAGGGTGATATAATGATCACTGTCCCTGATTTTTCTGAGGCGATCGCTGTTTTCAGGGCCTTTTACAGTTGCGCTGTGGATTCCACCTTCGATTGCCCCTTTTTAGTAGACCGCCTTTTCCGGTTTGCCGAATAGATATAGGAATTGTGCCGGGTCTTCAGATAAGAAAACGTTTTTCCGGCGGTTCGGTCATTTGGTATGCCGGCGCGAAAAACGGCGAAAAACCAAAAAATAAGCGGGTCCGCATAATGGGATAACCCGTTTCATTCAATCAATATATATTTTATGGTCGGGGCGAGAGGATTCGAACCTCCGGCCCCCTGAACCCCATTCAGGTGCGCTTCCAGACTGCGCCACGCCCCGACATTCAGCCTTAACTTATGAACTGAAACGTAACTTCAACCCCGCTCGGATACCATTTTTTTGAATATACGTCAAGGATTCAGGTGTTGTCTGGGATGCCACGGGAAGGATCAAAAGGATGAAAAAGCAAAAATATTGTTGTAAGCAACAGGTCCATATAGGGATAGATCAAAGGGGTACCGGCATGGTTCGGAAACTGAAATAATGTCAATCTGCACGCGAATTGAAGGTTTTGGGAAAACCGGCTTCTTGTAATCTGGCCAGTACCTCATATCTGTCGAGATCGTACCATTCGGAATATGCCTCAGCCACTGCAAAATACTGACCTGTCCTTATATTTGGGCAGAATATCTCTTCAACAATCGGGGAAATTCGTGAAATGGAATGCTCCGGAGCAGTTGGTATTGCCACAACTATCTTGCTTGCCCCTTTTCGCCGCATGGATTCTATGCATGCCAACATGGTGTAACCTGAGGCAATTCCATCATCTGCCATCAATATGGTTTTATTAACTACATTGGGGAAGGGTCTTCCAAGGCGAAATACACGATTTCTATCTTGCAGATCTGATTTTACCTTGGTTATTTTATCCTCTATTTCCTTCTGAGAAAGCCGAAGCAATGCTACAAGCTCGTTATTAAGAAACACATCCCCATCCAGTGTCACCGCACCAAAACCTGCTTCGGGATTTCCAGGTACTGGAATCTTTCTGACAATTATAAGATCAATCGGCAGTGAAAGGCCTTTTGCCACTTCGAGTCCTATAGGTACGCCACCTGAAGGTATGGCAAGGACAAGCGTCTCTTTTGCCTTTTCATAGTAAGGATTGAGCATTTCCGTAAGCACTTTTGCGGCATCGTCCCTGTCTTTGAAAACAAATCTCTTGTCACGCAGACCGGACAATTCGTAAATCTTTGCTGGCATTTGGACCTTCTTTTATACCCGTGCCTGATAAAATGCCGATGTCAGGGGCAATTCCCTCTCTAGTTAATCATATGCATGCGTACCCAGAACACACTTTACACCGAATTTTTTCTCAACTATTTCCTTGAATTGATCAAAGTCATGGTATTTGCACATGGGTATTGCTTTAACCATACAATTGCTGAGATGCACTGCATCAACCTCGACGTTCTTTTTGACCGCTCCTATATTGGATATCACGGCCCGCCCCGGACACTGGCAACGCAGAAAACCGACCAAGACCGGTTTTTCGTATTGAGCGAATTCCCCGTTTTTTTCCGCTACTGCATTAATACACTTGTATTCTCCAGGACATGCATACCCCTCATTCATATACGCACCGCAACCTATAATTAAGATGTTCATTTACTCCCCCTCCTTGCATAGAAAATCTTAACCTGACTCAAGATATCAAAAGAACAGATATGTCTGACACAATATACCTTGCAGACTTGAATTTTGATATATTTTACCTGTCCGATTAAAAATATTCCAGTCCCATAATGGAAGTTTGAAAAATAATGGAGAATCCGGGCATAAGCTCTGAAGTTATTTTTACGATTGAGTATATTGAATAAATACGCTTTTTAACGGATGATACTTGTGCGGACAATGGGAGAGAGTATATTACCCGTATTTAAGAGGAAAGTGTCATTTTGAGGAGCTTGACTGATTGTAATCTTATTTAATAACAGGGGGTAGGTATTTATTCCCTCGCTCGAAATGGCAAAAAGAGGGTTTTAGCTAAGCGACCGACTAATCTGTATGCCAAGACGCCGTATTGCAAATCTGCTAGATCGATTGGTCCCAAGGGGCGGTCTAGTCCTAATGGTAATGGCTGTTGTGGTTGGGGCAGGGACAGGGCTTGCTGCTGTCTTTTTTATCCGACTTATAGCCCTCATACAGAACTTTTCTTATACCGAGGCCATGGTCCTTTATCCGTCTCTGGGACGTCTGTGGCTTATCCTTATTCCTGTGTCGGGAGCACTCATCGGCGGCCCCATTATTGCCTACTTTGCCACGGAGGCTAAGGGGCACGGCGTACCCGAGGTCATGAAATCGCTGATCCTGCACAGCGGCCGTATAAGACCGAGGGTTTCCATAGCAAAGATTTTTGCTTCGGCCCTTTGTATCGGCTCAGGCGGTTCAGCCGGCCGGGAAGGTCCTATCGTCCAGGTGGGCTCTGCCTTGGGGTCCACTGTAGGTCAGTGGCTGCGCCTTTCGGATGAGCGTATAAAGAACATGGTGGCCTGCGGAGCGGCTGCGGGAATCGCGGCTACATTCAACGCACCTATTGCAGGTGTAGCATTTTCCTCAGAATTATTGATGAGCGAATACCAGGTCTCAATGCTTGGTAATGTAGTAATCGCATCCGTATCTTCAAGCATTATCAGCCAGATCTTTCTGGGGGCCCGTCCGGCCTTTGAGGTGCCCAGCTATGTTATGCACTCACCCTGGGAAATCCTGTTATATGCTGTGCTTGGTATTCTCGCTGCCCTTGTCGGCATAATGTTCATTAGGATGCTCGATGCCTTTGAAGAGCTGTTTGATCATTGGAAATTTCCCCAGGCCTTTAAACCGGCTGTAGGGGCATTGTTTCTGGGTATCCTGGCTTTTACATATCCTTATATGTCCCGGGTCTTTCATGCTTCTGCTGAAGAATTCAGCCTTGGGCTGCCTTTGATTGAGAATTTACCCCATGTTTATGGTTCAGGTTTTCCATTTATGAATGATGCCCTGCAAGGCAACGCATCATTCTTACTGCTTGCGGTATTGGTTTTTCTCAAACCCTTGGCAACCTCATTTACTCTGGGGTCGGGCAATTCCGGCGGCATCTTTGCGCCGTCCCTGTTCACAGGGGCAGTGCTTGGCGGGGCCTATGGATATATTGTCGGTGCCTTTTTCCCGAATATCGTAGGGGAGGTCGGGGCCTATGCACTTGTAGGTATGGCTGCGGTCTTTGCTGCCGCAGCGAGGGCCCCGCTTACCTCAATACTTATAGTCTTTGAGATGAGCGGGGACTATCACCTGATTTTGCCTCTTATGACCGCGAGTATTGTGGGATCAAGTCTCACACAGTGGTTACATCCTGATTCCATCTACACACTAAAGCTGACCAAGAGGGGAATCCGCTTCGAGCAGGGGAAAGACCTCGATGTCATGCAAGGGGTCCTGGTAGAAGAAGTCATGAATCATGCACCCATCACGGTTCACAAGGACCAGTCCGTGGCGGAACTCTTTGCCATTTTTCAGGAGACCCATCTTTATGGATTTCCTGTCATGGAAAATGATGAAGACCTTTACGGCATAGTCACCCTGCAGGACATGGAACGGGCGCTTGACCGGAAGGGCGTAATGATTCGTTCTCTCAAGGTGGGTGACGTATCTACTTTAGATACTGTTACGGTCTTTCCGGATGAACCCATATGGTCTGCCATACGCAAGATGGGGCACAGGGACCTTGCGAGGCTTCCGGTAGTCTCGCGTCATGCCGAGCAAAAATTACTTGGGCTTATCAGCCGAAGCGATATCTTGCGGGCCTACGATGTGGGGTTGCTGAAAAAGCAACAGGCCCAACATGTTAGGGAACGTATGGCGCTCAGAAAGGTTTCGGATGTTGAATTCATCGAGATCAGGATAAATCCAGGTTGCGCCTATGCGGGTAAAAAGCTGGCGGAAATCAAGTTGCCACAGAGTGCTACTGTGATTTCCATTGAGCGCGACGGCAACGTGCTTATCCCGAATGGAAGCACAGAGATTCTACTTAAAGACCAGCTGACAATCTTTTGCCAGACAGACCTGGTTCAAGAGATACGCATGAAATTTGCCGCTGGTTGTCTTTTTTAAAGGCCTACAGCACTATGTATCATGAGTCGAAGAACCCGAGTTGGGATTAAGCGCATTTTGAAAATCCGCAGGACCGGCACAGGAAGCAGCCGCTCTCCGGTTCAAGCACCGCCCCGCACTCAGGACAGTTCATAATAACGGGCCCTCCTTTTTTTATGTTGACTCCGCTCACGGATGCCAATACTTTGGCAATAGCGTCGGGACAGGAAAGAATCTGACCTCCTTCATGCCAGATAGGAGACGGGCAACGTATGCCCGCAAGCTGGCTCACAATGGACTGGACCCTGATCCCGGAACGGAGTGCAAGGGAAATCAATCTGCTTTCAGCCTCAATCTGACAAGCGGCGCAGCCACCGGTCTTACCCATTTGGGCAAATACCTCACAGATATCCTTATCATCCCAGTTGACGGTTACATAGAGATTTCCACAACCTGTCCGTACCCGCTCTGTAATACCGTGAGTTTTAGGCGGCCTTGGTCTTGGAGCGATTTTCCCGCTGGTATTTTCCTGAAGGCATTTTTCCAATGAGCCGATCCATTTTTTTTCCTTTTTCAGACTTAAGACCTGGGTCGGTCTGCTGCCGCTACGATATATTGTTATTCCTTTAAGACCTTTATCCCAAGCCAGCAGGTATGCACTGCGGATGGAGTCCTTGCTCACCCCTTCAGGAAAGTTAATTGTTTTAGATACCGCATTATCAATATCTTTCTGGAATGCGGCCTGTATGGCTATATGGTCCTCGGGTGAGACGTCCATGGAGGTGACGAATATTTTCTTCAGCTCTTCCGGTACTTCATCCAGATCTTGAATGGATCCGGCTTTTGCGATCTTTTCCATCAAGGCCTCAGAATATTTGCCGGCGTCTTTCATTGCCTTTACAAACAGGGGATGTGTCTCTACAAGCTCGGTACCATCAAGCACGCGGCGGATATAGCTGATTGCAAACAGAGGTTCAATGCCGCTTGATGCCCCTGCAATGATGCTTATAGTACCGGTTGGTGCGATAGTAGTGGTAGTGGCATTTCTCATTGAAGGAGTGTTCGGATTATCGTAAATGCTTGCTTTGTAAGCAGGGAAATTCCCTCGCTTTACTCCAAGCTCAGCAGAGGCCGCTTTTGACTCCTTATCTATAAAAGACATGAGTTCCTCAGCCAGGGAAACGGCCCTGTCGGAGTTATAGGGAATTCTCAAATATATCAGGAGATCAGCAAATCCCATGATCCCCAAGCCTATCTTGCGGGTCAGGAGCGTCATATCGCGGATTTCTTTGAGAGGAAATTTATTGACATCTATTACATTGTCCAAAAAATGGACTGCATGCCACACTATATCCTTAAGGGCGTGAAAGTCTATGTTGCCATCTTTAACAAATTTGCCCAGATTGATAGAACCCAGGTTACATGATTCGTAAGGTAGAAGTGGTTGTTCACCACAGGGATTTGTGCTTTCGATTTCTCCCAGATCAGGAGTAGGATTCGACTTGTTGATTCGGTCCAGGAATACGATTCCGGGTTCACCGCTATTCCAGGCTGAATTCACTATTTTGTCGAAAATGGCTGATGCTGATATCCATCGGACCTCTTTCCCGGTCCTGGGGTTAATCAGCGCATAATCGCTTCCAAGCTCAACGGCCTCCATAAATTTTTCTGTCAATGCCACGGAAATATTAAAGTTGTTAAGCCTGTCGATATGGGTCTTGGTGTGAATAAATTCTTCAATATCGGGATGATCTACTCTTAAAATGGCCATGTTGGCACCGCGCCTGGTGCCGCCTTGCTTGACTGTCTCAGTAGCCACATCAAATATGGTCATAAAGGAAATCGGACCGCTTGCGATTCCCTGTGTGGATTTGACCCGGTCTCCCTTGGGACGTATCCTTGAGAAGGAAAAGCCTGTGCCTCCGCCGCTCTTGTGAATCATGGCAGTATGCTTTATCGTCTCAAAAATGCTTTCAATAGAGTCGTCAATTGGAAGCACGAAGCAGGCTGAGAGCTGTCCAAGCTCTCTGCCCGCATTCATTAAGGTGGGAGAATTAGGCATAAATTTAAGAGAAGTCATAATTTCATAAAAAATCTCGGTAAGGGCATCTATATCGGCATTCTTATTATAAATAAGATCTGCCCGGGCAATTCTATTAGCCACCCTCCTGAACATCTCTTCAGGAGTTTCGAGATTTTTGCCATGATCATCTTTTTTCAGATATCTGCGGGCCAATACCACAAGTGCATTATCAGTCAGCAATAAATCCGTTCTGGGTAGACCACTGTCCGTAATTGATGGAGCCGTTCTGCTGGATTCTATTGAATTTGCCATGTTATATATCCTCTGTTTCCCTCATTATAAGGGAATTTCTGGCCTTATATCTATTCGGATAAAAAGCATAGACCTTATGAAAAATTGAAGCAATCATCCAGATTGAGTTTTTTCAAAGAGATCACTGATAAATATATACAATCACTACTGTCCCAACGTTTAATCGAATAATTTCAGTTGCTTGCTGAGAGTCTCAGGGGCTGACTTGTAATCACTTAGGTCAAACACCTGTAATAACGGTATTTTCTCAAATACAGTCACGCTCACAATCTGTAACATAGTGTACAAACTGGCCTCAATTCGATACTGCTTTTTAATGATAGCCACGGCAACATAGACTGAAACGGCTATCCAGATTTGGGTTTTCAGCGCATTTTCGGAGGTTCCGAAAAACGACTTGATTCGGAGATGCTGTTTGATCCATTTGAAAAACAACTCCACTTGCCAGCGGCACCGGTAGAGATCTGCAATCACCTGTGCCGGGAGGGTAAAGTTGTTTGTCAAAAACACCAGTAATTTGTCGTTTTCGGCATCGAAACACTTTACGCGGCGAAGGGTTGCCGGATAATCCTTGGCCGAATAATAGCCGTTTAAGCGAACCGTCTGATCGCACCGCAAGCTGGTTTCCTTGTCTACAGGGTGAGAATAGATACGGGCGAACTTGAAATTTGACTTTGCTCTGATGACGAAAAAGGAGCCCCAACAGTTCAGGGTATATAGACGAGAGAAGTCCAGATAGCCCCGATCCATGACATAAAAGCTGCCGGGTTCTGGAATCAGCTCGTCCAAAATGTTGACGTCGTGCAGTTTGCCATCGCTGATTGACAAAAATGTCGGGATATTGCCACGCAGATCCAGCAGGGTATGGAGCTTGACTGCCGCTTTTGTTGAGCGAAAATGAGCCCGGGGGAAGGTCGACAAGCTGAGGTCGATGGTGGTGGAATCGAGTGCGTAGACTGTTTCTTCTAGCTCGATGCCAAAATCCTCTTTGTGGTAAAGGTCTCGAGCAATACAGATGAGGACTTGAGCAAAGTCGGCGTAAATTCGCCAATCGCGAACCTTGTTGGCGTTGGCCAGCGTGTTTCTTGAGATGCCACCGCGGATGCCCATGTGGTACAATTTGCTTTTCTGAGCACGCAGGCAGGCTTCGATATCGCGCAAGCTTTCCCGGTAAGTGAGTTGAGCGAATACCATGCTGAGGTACTGGTCGTAGCGACCGAACTGCTTGACTTTGTAGTTGCCACGGTATCGGGAAATACACTGCCGTAGATGATATAAGGGCAATTGATCGATCACCTGCGAGAAAATTATTTTGCCTGAGTTCATTGCCGACCCTCCCCTGAGTTGTTTCAGGGGGATTAAAACAGGGATCAGCAAATTTGAAATCGTTAACAGGCATTTTTTCTTGTATGTCTATAAATATCAGTTATTTGTATTCTGTAAAATTCACAACGTTGGGACACCAGTGATATACAATATATAGTAGATTAATATTCTTTAAACCCTCATTTATGTGCCGGTTGATTTAATGTCCCTATCGGGGATGGTCGAAATCCCTCGCCTTTAGGCGAAGAAAAGTTTATATCTGTCGCTATGCGACGTTACAAAATAGGAGCCCATACCAAAACCGACCTGAAGGTCCATTTAGTCTGGGTCTCCAAATACCGAAAACGAGTGTTGACTGGGCAAGTAGCGATACGAGCACGAGATATACTTCGACAAACAGCAATTGAACATGAGGTTGATATAATCACGGGTAAAGTAGCTGTTGATCATGTGCATATGTTTGTTGCCTATCGTCCCACTCAAAATATTAGCAAAATCATGCAGTGGCTCAAGGGCATAAGCTCCCGTATTTTGCTTTCTGAGTTTCCACATCTGCGGAAACGGTTTTGGGGTCGACATTTTTGGGCCAGAGGATATTTGGCTGTAAGCTCCGGCAATATTACCGACGAAATGATTCATGAGTATATTGAATCCCAAGAGGGTGAACCAGTTGCAGATGACAGTCGATTTCAAATCGACCCATCTTGAACCCCTCGTCTTATAGACGAGGGGTGTTCAGTTTAATTTAAAAATACTTTTTGAATTAACCACATACTTATACGGAGGTTTTCCCTGCTGGTATGTAAGATAGAATGAGAAAACAGTTGACATTGACTTTGGTAAGTGCAAATCTGAACCCCTTTGAGTTGTATTAAAAGCCGCTTGTTGCGAGGTAGTTTTTTAATCATCATGACTATAAAAATTTACAATACCTTTACCCGCAAAAAAGAGGCCTTTGAGCCCCTGACTTCAGGATATGTCCGCATGTATGTGTGCGGCATAACGGCCTATGACCGTTGTCACATTGGGCATGCCCGTTCAGCCGTAGTCTTTGATGCAGTATTACGTTACCTCAGATACAGAGGATATGAGGTGAATTTTATAAGGAATTTTACTGACATTGATGACAAGATCATAAACCGGTCCATCGAGGAAGGAATTTCTCCAAAGGCCCTTGCAGATAGAGAGATAAGGCATTTTTCTCAGGATATGGACGCACTGGGTGTGCTATGTGCTACAACAGAACCAAGGGCAACGGAACACATCCAGGAAATTATAAAACTCATAGAGATATTGATAACCAAGGGTCATGCTTATACTTCGGGAGGTGATGTCTACTTCTCTGTGCGCAGTTTCTCCGGCTACGGGGCCTTATCCAGAAGAAATATAGCAGAGATGCGGGCCGGGGCCAGGATAGCCGTGGGAGAAGAGAAACAAGACCCCATGGATTTTACTTTATGGAAGGCTGCAAAACCCGGTGAGCCCAAATGGGATAGTCCATGGGGACCAGGCAGGCCGGGATGGCATATTGAATGCTCCGCCATGAGCATGAAGTATCTGGGGCCTACTCTGGACATACATGGTGGTGGTCTGGATCTCATATTTCCACACCACGAAAATGAGCGTGCCCAATCTGAGGCGGCAACAGGGGAGACTTTTGCCCGTTTCTGGATGCACAATGGCTTTGTAACTATCCTCGGCGAGAAGATGTCAAAGTCACTTGGAAATTTTATAACCATCCGGGAGATTCTGGGGAAATATCATCCAGAGGTACTCAGGCTTTTTCTGCTTTCCAAGCATTACCGCAGTCCCCTCGATTATAGTCCTGATATCCTGAACGAGACCACCTCCGCCCTTGATCGATGCTATACGGCCCTTTCCGAGGCAAGGCATCTGGCAGAAAGGCCGATAAAAAAGCAGCGGCTGCTTACTTACGAGGCAAAGGAAAGCATAGACACACTTGATCATCTTAAAAATCGATTTGAGTATGCCATGGATGATGATTTCAATACTGCACAGGCCATTGGGCACATCTTCGATGGTGTCAGGGCCTTAAATCGCCTTGGGAAGGAGGCCGAGGAGAGGCCTTCGGTCCTTTATATAGAGCCTTTGAAATTTGGAGTACAGGCAATCCAGGATACTTTCAAGGTGCTGGGTTTGCTCAATCAAGAGCCTGATGCATATCTTAGAAACAGGAAGCTCGAGGTGCTGGGCCTCCTTGGGATGACTGAGGCCGATTTATTGAAGGTTATTAAGCATCGGACCAGTGCCCGGGAGGAAAAAGATTGGGCTACTGCAGACAGGATCAGAGATGCTCTCGAAGCCCAGGGAATAATTCTTAAAGACGGGCCCGATGGAACCTCATGGACAATTAGGTCTTCGGCTTAATTTTTGTCTCTTTTGAGAAGGACCGGCTATTTTGCAGGACAAAAGATATATCTCAATAGATTTCAGCGAAACCGATTTGTTAGAAAGAAACAGGGGTCTTTCTATCATACTGGACATTAGTAACTTTCTCTCATCATCTTTGAAACTCGATGATATTTTAAATGGGGCGGCATTTAAGATGCTCGAACATTTCGAATTTGATGCCTGCAGGATGTACTTGATGGACAAAAGTGGCCGGTATTTGAGCCTGTCGGCATGTCAGGGAACCGATCCCGGGGGTCTTGAATATGTTGGGTTGGAAGAGGGCTTTACGGGAAAGGCCGCCAGGACACGTTCTTTCATTGCCCAGCGGGTTTCCGAGCTCGAGGATAAGGAAAGAGCCACCCTGCTCACAAAAAAGGGTTTTAAGATCATAATGTGCGTTCCTCTCATTGCGGTCGGTCAGGTTGTAGGCGTTATGAATCTGGCATCCGGTAAATTGATTAAGTTAGATCAAGAGATGATAGACCTTCTTGAGGTAATAGGAAATCAGATATCGGTAGCAATAAAAAATGCATGGCTTTATGAAAATATCCTAAAAAAGAAAGACAAACTATCCGAGTCAAAAAAAATGATCGAGTTTTTCGCTTACTCGATGTTTCATGATCTCAAAGGCCCTGCTATTGCGATCCACGGCATCTCCAAACTCCTTATTAAAAAATATGGTCATCTATTAAATGATAAAGGTAGAGGCTATTGTGAGACGATCCGGCAGACATCTGAACAAATAGTAACTATGGTGGAGAGAATAAACATATATGTACAGGCAAAGGTTGCGCCTCTAAACATTGAAGACCTCAAAATCGGGGAGATATTTAATGAGTTGAAGGAGGAATTTTCTTCTGTTTTAGATAGCCGTCAAATTAAATTGATTGAGCCCAAGCTAGATCATGTAATCAGTGCAGACAGGCTTTCAATTACAAGGGTCCTGCGCAATTTTGTGGACAATGCGCTCAAATATGGCGGAGATAACTTGAGTGAAATCAGGCTCGGTTACAGAGAAGATAAAGACTTTCATATCTTTTCAGTCAGCGATGACGGCGTCGGAGTTAAGAAAGATGAATGTGAAAAAATTTTCCAAGTCTATCAGAGGGAAAAGACCTCTAAGGGGATTGCGGGTGCCGGTTTGGGCCTTGCAGTTGTAAAGGAACTAGCAAAAAGGCATGGAGGAAAGGTTTGGGCGGAGCCGGGAGCGGAGAAAGGAATTACCTTTTATGTTGCGATTTCAAAGAAACTACAAGGGAAATAAAAAAATCAGAAACATTTCTGTCTTACTAAAAAGAGCCATAATTTTACAATTATCCTTTACAGACAATCATTAACTTCATGATTGCCTAAGAGTGTGAAGGTATATCCTGTATTTTGGGAGAAGACCCAACGCCTAAATTATTAAGCCTCTTCCTCAAAATCAGTTCAAGTTCCCAACACAGAAAGAGTTCTTTGCCTGACTGTGACCTCAGATCTGAAAGCTGCGTCGGACTCAGTACCCCGGTAATTTGTGAGCACAGATAATTGACACAAAAGTGGTGTCGTGCGAAGAGCTGACAGCCCCTAGGACCTAAAAAAAGACAGTCTTTTATGCCAAGACGTTCAGTGGGTATTTTTGTTTTTAAAAGCAAATTTAGCAGCAAAATAAATTCGTCATACCAATCTTCAATACCAGCTCCACAACAACCCCCGCCGGGGATCTCCGTCGCGCATATGGCACATTCATTCACTAAACCAAAAATTTCCATCAGCTTGTAGCTTTTTAAGATCTCATTTCTGTAAAGTGCTAGGAGTCGGCCGATTTCGCTGTCTAATACCAGATCTTTTCCATATTTTTTCCATAAATATTTGGCTAGGTCGATTTTTTCTTCAATAGATGTTTCTCTTGAGTACAGGGTAAAAACCGGCATTGTTTCTGACAGCTCCTGAATATCTTAATTCGATGCATACATGAAGGGTGGTTATAAATAAAATGATTTCAAAAAATCAGACGCATAAAATCTTCTGCTAGTATTATGGGACCCTTGTAGACCTTTCTGCAAGGTGTCATCAGATCATGCTCATCGCAATTAGGATAAAAATGATTAAGGAGCAATCGCTTAACTCCGGCATCTTGGGCAATTTTCCCCGCTTCGGATGGGGTCAGGTGCCCCGGGATCTTGTAGCCTTCAGGGGCTGCGCATTCCAAAACCAGAAGGTCGGTGTCCTGAGCTAACTCTATCAATCCATTGCAGAAATCAGTATCTCCGGAAAATACCACTGATTTGCCGTCCGATGTCTCAATTCGATAGGCCAGGCTCTGAGGTGTATGTTTGGTTGGCGTACTTCGTATTGTAAGGGGAAAGATCTGCATTGCCGCCTTCATCTCACTTGGTATTTCTTCAAATATGACTTTACCATGCTCAGGCTTCACCCAATGACCGAATGCCTGTATCAAAGATTGATAAAATTGCTTGAGACCTTCGGCAGCTATGACCATCACAGGTGAATTCCTTTGATATCCAGGTGTATATCTTGTAGCAAAAATAAAGGGTGCCAGTTCTCCTATGTGATCAGGGTGGAAGTGTGTATAGAGCACTATGTCGAGCGCATTATATGATATGCCGGCCTTAGCCAGTTGCCTTAAGGTACCTGCTGCACTGTCTATAAGCAGGGTTTGTCCCTCTAACCTCAAACAGGTAGCAGGACCGGCCCGCCTTATGGAAGGGACACCGGTTCCAGAACCAAGCACAACTATCTCTATCATTTTCTAACCCCTTTTCCTAATTCCTTGGACGAGTCTTGGTCTTGATATTTCGGATATAATTCACAATAAAGGAAAAGCCACCTCCGAGCTGTTAGGTATGAAACCGCGAATGATTACCTATAGATTTAATGGTACAAGCTCTATATCGCCCCAAATACCAATTTTTGTTCCCTTTATAATCACTCCCCCCAGAATTCCTGGGATTTTTTTTAAGACATTCAGGCCGTGCTTTATATCTTTCTCTGTTATTACCATATTTCCTATAGATGTTGCGGTTGCATCCGCCAGAGATACTGATTGAGATACTATAGTTACTGCATCCGCCTTTCCGAAACTCTTTGAGTGACCCACTGTACCCGATGAGGTACATATTCCTAAAGACATCAGGCCGGGTGCAACGACAATGCCCACTCGTCTGCTAAGTGGTGATTTGCCTGCTAAAATGACCGAGGTAATCGGCTCAAGTATCCTTAGAAACACGTCCCCACCATTTTCTACTATGACTTCACCTGAAGTAAGCTCCACACATCTTTTACCAATATGCTGGGCAATAGCTCCAGCCACTGCGGCCATTGGACCGACACCAGCGACTGCAGAACTTTCTAGCATGTCCCTTACTATAGCAGGGGCAAAAGGGTTATCCGATAAAGGGGTATAGCTTTCGAGAAAACCAGGGTGACTGCGGGCATAATCCTCAATAGAGAGCCGGCTCTCTATGACCAGTGCTGAGACTTCATTTTCAAGATTACGGTCGGATTGTATGTGAAGATCGGTTTCCTTGTGGCGGACTTGAAAGCCAGTCAGGCCATTTCTGGCCATAAGGGAACGGTATGTGCGCTTTTCTCCCACCGACTTCAGGCCAGAATGTCCCCAAGCTCCCGACGCGGGGGACGCGTGAGCAGCTCGTTAACTGCATCTTTAGGATCAATGCCTTTATACAGCACCCTGTAAACCTGATTTGTAATGGGCATCTCAACGTTGTATTTCTCGGCCATTGCATAGACCGAATTCGTAGTCTTAACACCTTCCGCTACCATGCTCATTTCTCTCAGTATGGTATCAATGCACTGGCCTTCACCGAGCTTTAGGCCAACATGGCGATTTCTGCTCAGATCTCCAGTACAGGTAAGTACAAGATCTCCAAGACCGGCAAGTCCTGCGAAGGTCATAGGATTGGCACCCAATCTCATACCTAAACGTGACATCTCTGCAAGTCCTCTGGTAATCAGGGCTGCTCTTGTATTGGTCCCAAATCCCATGCCGTCTGATATGCCGGAGGCAATAGCCATAACGTTTTTTAAAGCCCCACCCAGTTGAACACCTACAAGATCAAAGCTGGTATAAACCCTGAAGGTCTCGGTAGTAAAAAGCTCCTGAAGGCCTTTACACAGTTTATGTTCTGAAGCTGCTATAGTGATAGCAGTTGGGACGGAAGCTGCTACCTCTTGAGCGAAACTTGGGCCGGAAAGGGCAGCTAACCTGCCGGATAGCCCCGAGGGGAATACTTCCTCCATGATCTCCGTCATGGTTAGCAATGTCCTGTTTTCTATTCCCTTACTGGCAGAGACTAAGGCATAAGGAAGATTTGGTGATTTTGAAAGATCGTTAAGGGCCACCGATACCTGTTTGGCGACCTCTCTGAGACCATGTGAGGGTACCACAAATAGAATTACCTCTTTATCCGTGACAGCTTTCGAAATATCCGAGGTGATTTCGAGTGCAGCAGGCAACTCAAATCCAGGAAGATATAAAGTATTTTCCCGATTTTCGCGGATTTGTTTTGCAAACTTATGGCTTCTGGCCCAAAGTACCGTTTTAATACCTTTATTAGTTAGAAGTATGGCAAGACTAGTTCCCCAACTTCCGGCACCCAATACACCTACACGTTTCATTTTTCGTCCTGTTCAGCCAACTTTGCCACTGCTGCCAGGTGATCTCCTTTCTGTATACGTATCAGGCGTACACCTTGGGTTGACCGACCTATTATGCGTACGTCCTGAACGCCTATTCGAATAATATTTCCACCAGCACCAATCAGCATGACCTCGTCATGGTCGTTAACAAGAATTACACCTACTACTTGACCCACTTTTCCCGTGGTCTTGATATTGATTACACCTCTTCCGCCTCTTGATTGCACACGGTATTCATTTACCCGGGTTCTCTTTCCATAGCCTTTTTCAGTGACCGTAAACAGTGTATTATGGGCTTCTGAGATTACCACCATTGCGACTACACGATCTCCTTTTGATAGCTTTATGCCTCGCACACCTGCCGCAGTGCGTCCCATAGCTCTTACGTTGCTTTCAGGAAACCGAATGCTGTGTCCATGTCTGGTGCCAAGAAATATATCAGCCTCGCCATCAGTAATAGCGGCTGCTATGATTTCGTCATTTTCGCGCACTGTGGCTGCAATAATCCCCGCCGGTCTGGGCCTTGAAAAGGCATCAAGAGAGGTCTTTTTGACCACTCCGTTCTTCGTTGCCATAACCACAAAACGATCCGGTTCAAAGGTGCGTACCGGCACTACAGCGGCAATATGCTCATTTGCATCCCTGTCAATCGGCAGAAGATTTATCAAGGCCTTGCCGCGACTTGTTCTGGATGATTGTGGAATTTCATGGACCTTTAGCCAGTAAAGCCTTCCTAGATTGCTGAAGCATAGGAAATAATCATGAGTGGAGGCCACAAATAGATCCGCTACAAAATCTTCCTGTTTTTTGGATAGCCCGGTGATACCTTTACCCCCGCGTTTTTGGCTGTGATATAAGCTCAGAGGATTACGCTTAATATAGCCACTGTGTGATAGTGTTACCACCATGTCCTCTTCAACTATTAGATCTTCAATACTAATTTCTTCAGGGTCACCAATTAACTCAGTGCGCCTGGGAATAGCATATTCGTCTTTAAGTAACCTGAGTTCTTTTTCTATAATTTCAAGTATCATGGCATCACTTGCCAGGATCTCTTTATAGCTTTTGATATTATTCAGGAGTTGCTGATAATCTTCCAATATCTTTTTTCGCTCAAGGCCGGTCAAGCGCTGAAGCTTCATGTCGAGAATCGCTTGGGCCTGAATAGTCGTGAGTCCGAAATGTTCAACAAGTCCTGATTTAGCCTCTGCAGGGTTTCCTGATTCACGAATCAGGGTCACTACCGCATCCAAATTGTCAAGCGCGATCTTAAGTCCCTTGAGTATATGGGCACGTTCTTCAGCCTTATTTAAATCATATGTCGTCCGCCTTATGATGACGGTTTTTCTATGTTGTAGAAAGTGCCCCAAGACCTCTTTGAGGTTGAGGAGTTCCGGCTTGCCATTGACTATGGCGAGAAGTATTGTTCCAAAAGAGCTTCCCATGGCCGTATGTTTGTAGAGATGGTTGAGGATAACCTGAGCAATCCCCTCTTTCTTTAGCTCTACTACTATCCTCATTCCATCGCGGTCGGATTCGTCCCTTACGGCATGGATCCCTTCAATCTTTTTATCACTGGCTAATTGGGCGATTTTTTCCACCAGCTTTGCTTTGTTAACCTGGTATGGGATTTGGTTAATAACTATTTGTTCCCGCTTGCCCTTGGCTTGTTGCTCCACTAAAGCCCTGGCCCTCATTTTGATGATTCCGCGTCCTGTCTCATAGGCTGACTTGATACCAGCCTTCCCGCATATAAAGCCTTCAGTTGGAAAGTCGGGACCTGGAATATATTCCATAATATCAGCTACGGTCATATTTGGATTTTGTATGAGGGCGATCAGCGCATCCACTACCTCACCGAGATTGTGAGGAGGAATGCTGGTGGCCATTCCTACGGCTATACCGGATGAACCATTGATCAATAAATTCGGCACTTTGGATGGAAGCACCAAGGGTTCTTCAAGGGAGTTGTCATAATTGGCGGCAAAATCCACGGTTTCCTTATCGATATCCGCCATGAGTTCATGGGCCAATTTGGTTTGACGGATTTCGGTGTAACGCATGGCCGCGGGAGCATCTCCATCGATCGATCCAAAGTTTCCTTGACCGTCGATAAGGGGATACCCCATGGAAAAGTCCTGGGCCATTCGAACTATGGTATCGTAAACTGCCGAGTCTCCATGGGGATGATATTTACCTATGACATCGCCTACTATGCGTGCTGACTTTTTATAGGGTTTATTATAGTCGTTTCTCAGATTCTGCATGGCATAGAGTATGCGTCTGTGTACCGGCTTGAGTCCATCTCGGACGTCGGGCAAGGCCCTTCCGATTATCACGCTCATAGCATAATCGAGATAGGACTTTTTGAGTTCTTCGGCAATGCCGCACGACTTAGTAGTTCCAGAAAATAATTCTATCTGTTCCTGCATTTTAGCAGACTCCTGACTTGTAATGTTTTCATTATTAAGGAAAGGCCGATATGATGATTAACTCAGGCTGGTCCCTGTTGTGGTCATGGTAAGCTGGCAATGTTTCACACCCTTAAGGGCTTTTAGCTTATAGGTGAGATTGCGCAGTGAATCAGATCCACCGCTGACAACAACTACCTCCAGGCAGTTGTAATGATCCAGGTGAATATGCTGCGAAACTATAACATGTTCTGGGAAATTATGTTGAATATCAATAATTGAATTTACCAATTTCCTCTTGTGGTGGTCAAATACATAAGTAATAACGCCTACCACCTTTTGTTCCTTAAGTTCTTTTTCCCACTCCTTCTCTACCAACTTTTCCCTTATAAGGTCACGAATGGCCTCTGATCTGTTGTTGTATTCTCGCTCTTTGATATATTTATCAAATGTACGAATCAGATCATAAGGGATAGAAACTCCGAATCTTGCTATTGACTTGTCTTCTTCTATTTCGTTTTCTTTCATGGCATTTCTAAAATTTGTGACTATTCAGAGGTTCAAAGGTTTACGTAAATATATTGAAGGAGTCAGGGAGCTACCTATTTAGTAAAAAGCAGGAACTCCAGGTTTATATCTGAATCAAATCCTTAAATTCCATGTCACATCTTCACAATGTGACCAATTTAACTAAACCATTTTAGTTATATATTGTCAATGAGTTAAGGTGGTTAAGCAATTAACAAAAAAGGCCCCGGGAAGGGCCTTGAAGGGGATTGATGGGGCGAAATAGCGTGCCCTTGGTCACAAATTACCCTCAGTTATAGAGTAATCTGTACCAAATTTACATAGGAAGGATATGGGGTTGAAGAATTATTATCAATTCCCTCCTCAGTTTTGTTTTGGTTTCATTTTTAAAAGCCCATTTAACAAAGGGGATTTTCCCAAGTAATGGTATTTCTGAACTGTCGCTATCGCTAATTTGATCAATCAGTCCGCCGATAATCAGCAAGTCACCATCCCGGACCTTTGCCATGGTTGACATCTGACGGAGTTTTACTATAGGTAGTCCGACTTCTAAGTTTGCATCACCAAACTGCTTGTATTCAATGGGCCTTTGAAGCTGGGAAGTTACAGGGGTCAAATATAAGACTACTTCATCTTCCTCAAGTACATTACATAAAACAAAGAACGCCAATCCGGACAGGATGTCATCAGTATCTACACTATAATCTACATCACCGCTTTCGCCGTTTCTCATGGCTGTTATCTTACTGATGTAGCGGACGGATTCACCAATTGTCAGAACACCAGGAGAACCGTTAAGCAGATTCAGACGGGGTTCTGATACGGTGTGTACATTACCCTGTTCTTCCATCGCATTTACTAATAATCTGAAATCTGTTGGAGCAAGGCTTATCTTCCCAAGCAGGCGCAGACCTTCGCGGGTGGTAGCCCCCAAATCGGTGTAGTTTACGTCGTATACGGTACCTTGATCACCATATTCAATATTACCGCTGATTAAAGCATTGCCTCTTTCGGCGGCCTTCAGGACCTTAGACCAGTCGATTCCTTTTGAAGATTCTTCTGAGAGTTCTACCTCAAATATGTGGGCCTTTATAGATACCTGGCAGAATAACCACTTTTTTAATGTTTCTATATATTTTTTAACAGACTTATGTAATGTCTCGGTCGTTGTTACAGTTATAATCCCCAGAGATTCATCAACAGTATATTCTCCATCTCCATATCTGCGCCATGTGGCTGATTTTAATTGGCTATGAGAAGCTGCAAGCGCGGCCTTTCTTTCGGCTTCATAGTTTCCCTCATATGATCCGCCCTTAGAACTCGTACCGGATCCTGATACTATACCGCCGGCTCCTGTTGAACCTTCTCCCTTTGACTGACCAGTGCCGACTATACTGGCCCCTGATTCACCTTTTGCATCAGTTTTCGAGCTATATCCTTCACTTATTCTTAATATGACATCTAAATTCTGTCGAATACTCTTCCATACGTCAAAACGGTTAATATAGCGCGTAGTTTTTTCCTCTGCCCAATCTGTTTCCGTTCCTGATTTAACTGTCGTCATGCTCAATTCGCCCAAATTATCAACACTCGTAGAGCCGCCAAGCATGTTGCCGCCGATAGAAGCGGTAAATTCATTAGCCACATTGGGCATGGCAATTATATAGTTAACTGTTTTCCCATATCCAATAATGAGGGTATTATCTTTAAATTCATACCAATAGTCCAGTTGTCTCAGCATATTCTCTAAGGCTTTCCAAAAATCGTCGTCAGGCTTAATATCAACATCTATTAAGATGTCCTGTACAACATCCGAATTCCAGCTGACGGTAAAACCCTTCAATTGAGCCAAAGCCTTAATTGCCTCTCGTAAACTTACGGTATTTGCACGAGATGAAATGCTCGCGCCGACCTTTAGCTCCGGAAGCCCTGACTTGCTTTCCTTAACTTGAATATCTTGGACCGTGAACGAAGGTTGCCAATTCACGGATGGGCGGGATGCAGGCGGAGTACCATGATGGGCAGACGATTTTTCAACTTGAACTTCAGCCTGTGAACTCACGTTTGCATTTTCTGTTACTTGGCCAACCTGAGACACTGACTGGGAGGTATTTGAAGGGCTTTGCTTGGAGGCTATACATCCAGTCATGGATACAATTATAAGGAATAACAAAAGTATGCCCCTTATATCATGCCAAATCCGATATAATATGTTGTTTAATTTATTTATATTGGAGCACATCTTTATTCCTCCATAAATGCTAAAATCGATTCGATCTCCCTTGTCGAAATTGGAAATCAGGTAATACATTTATATCTTTATTGTTTTCCCAGTTACTAATTTCAATTTTTACTGCCAAAATTCAAAATTTAGAATTCAAAATTGTGTCTGAACAGCATTTTTTTATATACTATTTAACCTTCATCAACGTTTCCATTCGTTCTGTTGCATACAGTTGTGATTCCATGGGAATTGATGTCCCACCTTGTGAGACTGCCCGGTATTCAGTTATCGCTTTATCAATTTGACCTAGATGTTCATAAACTCGCGCCCGCAGTAGCATGGCATCTGCAGAAAGTTCATAATTGACCTCGATGTTGTTTAACAACCGGAGCGCTTGTCTATACTCACTTTCCGCTTCGCAGAAAACCGCGTAATTATATAATGTGTGTAAGGAAGGTATAGGAGCGGTATCCATTGCACGTTCAAAATAAATTTTTGCCTCATCATTTTTCCCCATCCGGGCCAGCGCCACTGCTGCTAAGGTGGTTGCTTCGCTGTCTTTAGGGGCAAAACGAAGAGTCTTTCTGGCAAAATTAAAGGAAGTCAGTTCTTGGCCACCCGGACCAAGTGCCAGTGCCGATATTTTTTTAGACAGCGATACATTTTCCGGCCAGATATCTGATGCCTCAATATACAACTTTAATGCAGGACCAATTGACATCTGCTTCTCAAGCTTAGCGGCCTTGGTGATAAGATCCTGCGCCTTGGCAACGTCTTCAATGGGAGTCTGCGTATCCATAATGCGCTCAACTTGAATACCGCCTTGCTGCTTACCTTCAACGGGAATTCCATCTTTTTCGATGAGAAGAGGTTCAATCTGAATATCAAGCGTGGCGGCTGATCCTTTATCCCCAACCCATTCAAGAGATTTGCCAATAGGGTAAATCATAATTGTATTATGACGCTCAATGCTATCCAATCCCTTTAGGTTCTTGATTACATCAAGGACAAAGGTCCATGGCACATTTTCAAGGGCCAGTGTAATAGTACCCATCACCGACTCATCTACTACGATATTTTTACCACTAACCTGACCTAGCAGGCGAAATACATTATGCAGATCCACTTTGAAGAGATCCACACTAATTTTATCTTTGGTGGGATCACTTATTAATTTTGCAGATGAATTATCACCATAAATCTCGTCTGATTGTATATTATTTCCTGAGCCTGGAAGACCGGATTCGAGTTCAGCTATCCAGCGGGATATATCATTTTGCTCTGGTCTATTCCGGCTTGCCTCAATAGCCATTGCAGGCATAAAGTCAGACACCCACCAGAATAATCCGATCAAAAAGATAATCAAAAGGCGTGAGATTTTCCGTTGGCAACCCATTATTTTTCCTCCGGATGTAATAACAATACCCTGTTCTGCAAAGTCAGCTCACCGCGAATGTCTTCGAGTTCTTCTTCTACGATTACTCTATTTGGAAGGATCTTTTTAACTCTGCCATTTCGATAGCCAATCCGCAGTCCGGGCTGCAAGAAGTACCCGATTCCGGCAGCATCCTGGGCCATTGCAATCCTGTCCCCTTTATCATTGGCAATAATGCCTACCAGCGTGAGCTGGCCGACATCCATACACTCCAATGGGGTAGCGCAAATTTCAGGCCTTTTAAACTCTTTTTTTGTTTTTCGTTTCATAGCTATTCGTTTAGAAACTTTCGGTGCTGTCTTCAAAAACGGCTGAAACGGATCGGGCTTTCCCTTTGAGCTGTAATCATAAGTAACAGGCTCCATGAGACGTTCCAGTCTTGCTTGGAAATCCTTTTCTTTTTTAGAATTAATTCGATTTGATTTTTCCGTAACAGAAGTTGTTGCAGGAGTTGCGGCAGTTTTATCTTTACATCCGGACAAACAACAAAGGCCATACAAAGAAATAGTAATAAATACAATTGGATAAATAACAAATTTCCTATAATAGATTTGTGTTTTTGCCTGCATACCCATATCGTCTGATTTCAAATTTTAATGTATTAACAGTTATCTTCTTTTTTTTCTTTTTGCCTTCACATTCGTTTTCGCCTGTTGTTCTTCCGGACTGAGAAAACGATATGTTACGGCGTCACAACGGGTGCTTATTATCCATGTGGCGTCGCGTTTAGTCTCTTGACCTCCATTGGACGAATCTACGGTATCTTTTATTGGTGCTGCTTCACCTATATCTACGGTTTTCTGATTACTGTTTGCTGTTCCCTTCTGACTCCAGACCTTGTTTGTTTGCTGGGCCTTTCCCATTGAGACAGATTTTATATGCACTATACGAGCCATGTTGCTTATATTATTAAAAAAATCTACCGTACTGTGAAATGGCCCCTTGAATTCTATACTAATGGGAATGGCAGCGTAAAAGGTCTTCGGCTGTTCCTTTTGTGGTTTAAAAGATAAAAAATCCAGCCTGGCTTCGTTACCAAGTGAGGAAATCTCAGGCAAAAATGTCGGTATGTCTTTTTTTTCAGGCAATAGCTTCAGTGCCTTCTGTAAAATTTCCTCCATGGTATTCAATTCTTTTTCCAATTGGGGAATCTGTTTGGACTTTGCTTCCAGCTTGACAAGTTCCCGCCTCTGTTTTGGGATCTTCTCCGACATAGTTTTTATTTCTTCTAGACGAACGGATAGGAAAAAAAACCAGAACAAAGCAATAGGAATAACTGAGACGGTCAAGCATATGCTGGCCTTCTGCCAGACAGGAAGGGCATAGACAGATTGAAAAAGTCCGGGAGGTATCTTAAGGCTAGGTTTGTTAAATTTCACGACTTTTTAGCCCTCGTTGCCACATTCTTGTTTTTGTTTTTCTCTTGTTGAGTTTCAACATTTACTTGAAGCCCAAACTCCATAAGGGCATGCCCCTGGATGGACTTCTGTTTGGTGTTTATCAAGCTTACTGATCTGCACATCGGCGATTTTTCCATGCGACGCATAAAAAGAGCTACCGTATGGTTGTCAAGGGCGACCCCATCAAGTTGCACATTATTGTTATGAAAGTTTAATTTAGTAAGCCATAAACGATCAATAGGTATTGAACTTACAATTTCATCAAGGATTTTAACCGTTATTGTTCGACCTTCTTGAAGTTTTTCTATAGCCTGGAATTTATCTTCCACTTGTTTTCGTTGCTTATTTACTCTTTCTATTTTTTTATTTACGTATGCATATTGAGCTTTTTTTTCTTCTAACGATGCGAGTTCTTGCCTTTGAGCCACTACCTTTCCTTGAATCGTCAAACCAGCGGCTAATAAAGCGACTGTGAGAAGGATCAGAAACAAGAAAAAGACTGAAATCTGCTGGCGTACAGCCTCTTTTTTACGCCACTCTCGAATTGGAAGGAGGTTTATTTGAATCATTTTGTCAGAGTCCTCAACGCGAGGCCGGTGGCTATTGCCATTTGTGGAGCGATAGATGAGATATACTCAGGATCTATGCCACGATCCAGGGCAAAACCGTGCAAGGGGTTTAATATGTTCACCGGCAGGCCTATTATGTCGCTAAAGAATATGTCAAGTTCTTTTAAAAAGGCAGAACCCCCGCTTGTGTATAGGTGTGTGGGGTATGTTTCTGGGCTCGAGTTCGCCTTAAAGAAATCTATTGCCTTTCTCAGTTCTAATGCCCAAGCATCACATAACTCCCTGCAAACTGAGGTTACTTCTTTCATGATCGCAACATCGGAAGTTCCGGTAATCTTTATTTTTTCCGCATCTGCATATTCCAGTCCTGTAGCTTCCTGAATAGCCTCTGTAAGTTGAGTTCCTCCAAATGCCATGTCTCTTGCAAAAATAGATGTACCTTCTAAAATTATATTGATATTTGTCTTTTGGGCTCCTATATCTACCAAGACAATAGGTTCGGTTAAAAGTCCACAAGCACCTTCAAAGGCATTCCCAAGGGCAAATGCATCCACGTCAACTACTGCCGGGGATAAACCGACCTCCTGTGTAAGGGAGGCGTATTCATCGACAATCTCTCTTTTAGCAGCAACAAGAAAAATTTCTGTTCCGCTGTTTTTCTTGTGTTCCTTGTCCAGTGCATGAAAATCTACATAGACTTCTTCGATTTCAAATGGCACATATTTTTCTGCTTCGAAAATCAGATTTCTTTCTATCTCACCTTCATCCTGATACGGAACGATTATTTTCTTGACAATGACGGAATAGCCAGCGATAGATGTGGCCGCATATTTAATTTTTGGTCGAAGATTGTCTAAAAGCGCCTTTAGTACCCTTGCAACTTTATCCGGCTCTTTTATTGAACCGTCTACTATGGCTTGGGGTGGTATCAGCGCACGGCCAATCGACTTTATGGTAGGGCCTGTTCCGTTGCTGGATAGCTCAAGAATTTTTATGCTGTGTGAACCTATGTCCAACCCTAATACCGGGCATGGACGCTGTCCCCATTTTATCGGCAGAGGAGGAAATTTCATTTTAGATATTCCCAAAAATATAAAATCTTTACATTGTTGCACTTAAATCCATTATCGGTTCATTCTTAAAATTTAGATAATTTTTTTTATATTTATTACTTCGGTAGATTTCTTTTTTTCTTAACTTTATACGAAAAAAATGTTCTTAAAATAATGTTTGCTGTTAATTATTGAAAAAGCTCAATGTACCGAGTCGTCTGTTAATCAGGGTATAATTCAATTCAGGAGCATGCACTAATCTGAAAGACTAAATTTATGACTGATCCGAAGAAAATCCGTAATTTTTCGATAATTGCCCACATCGATCACGGCAAATCTACGCTTGCTGATCGTATTCTGGAATTCACCGGTACTGTATCCGCCAGGGAAATGAAACAGCAGTTTCTTGACCGGATGGATCTGGAAAGGGAGAGAGGGATAACTATCAAGGCACAGACAGTAAGGCTTCAATACCAATCAGAAGATAAAGAGACCTATGTGCTTAATCTGATAGATACACCCGGCCATGTGGATTTTTCTTATGAGGTCTCGAGGAGTCTTGCAGCCTGTGAAGGTGCTCTTCTGGTGGTTGATGCCACTCAGGGCGTGGAGGCTCAGACCCTGGCCAATGTCTATATGGCACTGGACAATGAACTTGAGATCATACCGGTGTTGAATAAAATTGATTTACCCAGTGCAGACCCCGAAAGGGTTGCACAAGAAATAGAGGATATTATAGGTCTTGATGCGTCCAGGGCCATACTGGCAAGTGCAAAAGAAGGTAGGGGTACAAAAGAGATTCTGGAGGCAGTAATACAAAGGATTCCACCTCCTGCAGGAAATTCCAGCCATCCGCTTAGGGCACTTGTTTTTGATTCATGGTTTGATTCGTATCGAGGGACAGTTGTATTGATAAGGATCGTCGAAGGTATGCTTGCGCCTGGAATGCGAATACGCATGATGTCTACAAATCAGATCTATGAAGTGGATAGGATAGGTATTTTTTCCCCGCATCCCGTAGAAAGGGATCAACTGACTGCTGGAGAAGTTGGATTTCTTACTGCCGGCATAAAGACCGTACGTGATACACGTGTTGGAGATACCATTACAGAGGAAAAACGTCCTGCCTCAAGCCGTTTGCAGGGCTTTGAGCCGGTAAAGGCGATGGTGTTTTGCGGTCTTTATCCATTAAATCCGGCTCAATACGATCAGTTAAAAGAGGCCATGGAAAGGCTGTGGTTGAATGATCCGGCCTTTTCTTATGAACCTGAAAGCTCCACAGCCTTGGGGTTCGGATTCAGGTGCGGTTTTCTTGGACTCCTTCATATGGAAATTGTGCGGGAGCGTCTTGAGCGGGAGTATAAGCTGTCCATCATAAGTACGGCGCCTTCCGTATCTTATAAAATCGAACTTATTAGCGGGGAAATCGTAGATATATATAATCCTGCCCAGATGGCGTCAGCAGATAAAATAGGGCAAATAGCAGAGCCCTTTGTAAGAATGGAGATTTATGTCCCTAAGGAATATATCGGTCCTGTTATGCAGTTGTGCGATAAAAAAAGGGGACAACAGATAGATATGCGGTATCTCACAGAGAAGAGGGTATTACTGAAATACGAACTCCCATTCAATGAAATCGTTCTGGATTTTTACGATCAGTTAAAATCAATAAGCAGAGGTTATGCCTCTATTGATTACGAGTTTCTTGAACATAGGCCAGCTAAATTGGTAAAGCTGGACATCCTTATTAATAGACAACCAGTAGACGCCCTTTCTGTAATAGTACACAAAGACAATGCCTATTACAGAGGCAGGGAACTTGTGGGCCGTTTGCGCAATGTAATACCTAGGCAGATGTTTGAAGTTGTAATCCAGGCCGCCGTTGGAAGCAATATTATTGCCAAAGAACGTGTTGCCCCGTTCAGAAAAGACGTTATAGCTAAATGCTACGGGGGTGATATCACTCGTAAGCGCAAGCTGCTGGAAAAGCAAAAAGAAGGAAAGAAGAAAATGAAGCACATTGGACATGTAGAGATACCTCAGGAGGCCTTTCTAAGTGTGTTAAAGGCATAATTAAGAGGAGGTGAGACTTGCGGTCTCTGATTTATAGACTAATATTCTAATCCATGAACATGTCCACTTTTTCAGCAAAAAAACATTTCGATAAGCGTTCCAGCCAACGTTCTTGGCAGTCAGTAGCGTGGGAATATCTACAGGCGATTTTCATTGCCCTGCTATTGGCTATCTTTATCAGGACCTTTGTAGCCCAGGCCTTCAAAATTCCCTCGGGTTCAATGGAGAGTACGCTTCTTATAGGTGATCATATACTCGTAAACAAGTTTATATATGGTGTCAGGAATCCCTTTACCAGGGAACTTTGGTTCCCGGTCAAGAAACCTGAGCGTGGAGATGTAGTGGTTTTTATTTATCCATTGGACAGGGAAAAGGATTTCATAAAACGTGTGATTGGTGTTGAAGGAGACACTATCCGTATAAGAGATAAGAAAGTATATGTGAATGGAAAACTGTTTTCGGTTGGAGAAGGCATCCAGCATACAGATCCCCGAATATTGCCTGGATCAGTTCAGCCAAGGGATAATATGGGACCTGTTACTGTTCCGAAGGGCAAGATTTTTGTAATGGGCGATAACAGAGATCAAAGCTATGATAGTAGATTCTGGGGATTTGTGCCTCTCAAAGACTTGAAAGGTGAGGCTTTTACTATTTATTGGAGTTGGGATTCGGATAAATTTTGGCCAAGATTAGAACGTATAGGTGATATTATTCGCTAGTATAGCGTTTCATTTGCATGGAGCGATAGGGATGGAACAATTTCACTGGAAGCCCAAGAGCTTAATAGATATTCTCTTGTTCCGTTTATCTCATGTTGATTTTGTTTCTGTCTTTTATTTGGCTATGTTTTAAGTAAGACATTATGCTGGTGATAGTGCGAAATTTGTTAGCTTGACACCTATTAAATCAAATGTTAGAGAATATCCGCAACTTTTTGGGCGGGTAGCTCAGTGGGAGAGCATCGGCCTTACAAGCCGGGGGTCACAGGTTCAAATCCTGTTCCGCCTACCATACTTTGAGAGAAGACATCAGAAATGGGGTCGTAGTTCAGTTGGTTAGAACGCTGGCCTGTCACGCCAGAGGTCGCGAGTTCGAGTCTCGTCGACCCCGCCACTTAGATAAATTTAGGAATATCTCAATTCCTAAATTCTCAATTTCTCAATTGTTGATATGAACTTAGAAGTAATAGGTTTTGCTTTTAAAAAAGCGGTATCTCTTCTGTTGATGCCTTCAGGCACGATATTTGTGTGCCTTTTTTTTGGCTTTTTTATCTGGCCTCTAAAGCGGCGGCGAAATCTGGCCAGAACATTATTCGTCTTGGCCTTTCTTATTTACGGTTTAGCGGGAAGTGCGCCCGTTGCCAATTTTTTAATTTGTAGCCTTGAGCATTCAGTTCAACCCGACAATTCAACTATTTCTGCAAGTGATAATATCGCTACGGCAGTGGTGCTATGCGGAGGCGCTTTATCTGATGAGAATAAGCCGATTGTGGACCGTCTTACGCCAAATACAAGGCTCAGATTATTAAAAGTTCGAGAACTGTGTCGCAATGATTCGAATATTAAAGAGCTTGTAATTGTTGGTGGTTGTTCCAGGCCTACAGGTTGTTCGTTTTCTGAAGCACAGTTATCCTATTTATGGCTTAAGGAACTGGGTTTGCCTGAAAATGTGGAGGTTTCTCTGGAGGAAAACTCCAGGGATACAGAGGAGAACATTGAGGCCGTAAGTAAAATCATGAAACAAGCGCCCTTCTATTTGGTGACATCTGCTGTACACTTGCCCAGGGTCTTATTTATTGCAAAAGATATGGATCTCAGAATTCACTCCTTATCTTGTGATTTTCAGTGTTCTCAGAATCAGTGGACTCCATGGGATCTTTGGCCTAATCCAAACAATCTCAGAAAAGCTGACTTTGCTTGCCATGAGTATTTAGGGATCACATGGTTAAGGCTGAAGCATTATTTCAATAAGGTCCTCAATATTTAATTTCTCCCGCCTTTTTACCGAAAATGTAAAGGGGCATGATGTCAGGTAGCCGTTCACGGCTTGAAATTTGAAATTGGAAAGTAGAAACTGGGGAGAGATGAAACCAGTTTACGAGTTGGATATTTACAAACCGGCAGAAGAGTTATCGGATATGGTCTGACACGACTTTGATAAATGGAACAAAAAAGTTCAGAATACCGTAGGCTATCAGATAATACGATCATCTGACAGTATAGCTGCAAATATAGCAGAAGGTTATGGTCGGTATACTCCCTCTGACAGGAAAAAGTTTTATCTATATTCAAGAGGTTCATTTGAAGAAACCAAATCATGGTTGCGAAAACTTATCAGGAGAAAAGTTTTATCTGAGTCAAACGCAACAGAATACAAAGCAATAGTTGAAAAACTTGGCCCCAAATTGAATGCGTTCATCAACAGTACAAAAGCATGAAGGCCAAATTTCCAATTTCTATTTTCCAATTTCAACGTTCTGTGAACGCTCATAATGTCAACAACCTGTTTTTTCTCTCTCAGTATTTTACTCTTTTTATGGCTTTTAACGTGTATGGCCCTGGTGATGGTTTTGCGAAAACATAGGGCTTCAGATACCGAACCGGCATCTTTTCCCCCTTCGGAGTTGCTTGTTGGACTTGCTTCAGCAAAATATCGGGAGGCAAGGGATGCTTCAAAGCGGCTCAGTAAAGTGGCAGATGCCCTTAATATAGGTTTAATGGAATTTAAGAACAACCGGATAAATGAGATAAACCAGAGTGCTGTTGAACTGTTGCCCAAGGAAATGAGAAGCGATCGTCATTTAACAGGATTATCGGCATCATTGCAAGAAAACAGTCCCAAAATTCTAGATCTGGGCCAGACAGCCGTTCAATTAAGCAAGCTGCCGATTTCCGGTTCTCAGTATCTTGTACTTGTACAGGACGTCACAGAGAGTTTTCTTATGGCACGGAAGTTTAAACAACATGAAAGATTGGCACTTCTCGGCCAAATGACTGCACAGATGGCCCACCAGATAAAGACCCCCCTTGCCGTATTGGCCGGGCAGGCGCAAATGCTTGCAAGACATCTGAATACGGATATAGCACTAAAGGAACAGGCAGATGCCATTTATAGCGAGGCCAGAGATTTGGCCGGGCAAATAAATGGAATATTGAATTTCTACAGGGAAAGAGAGCCGTATTTCAAAAACGTTGAACTATGTCAAATACTTGATAATGTAAAGAAAAAGCTCGATTCTATAGTTCATTCATGTGATATAGTTATCGATTGCCCAGATGAAATTAACCTTGAGACAGATCCGGGTCTGTTACAAAATCTGCTATTTTTGCTTGGGCAAAATGCACTTTCCTCAGAAGTTGCCGCCTCAGTTCTTTCTATAAGCGCAGTAAAGGGCAATGAACAGGTGATCATAAGAATAAAGGACAATGGCACAGGTGTTCCCATAAATATGCGTGACAAACTCTTTGAGCCATTTACGAGCACAAAAGGAGAAGGATTGGGAATGGGCCTGTTTCTTGCCAGAGACCTGACACGTCAGATGGGTGGCAGCATCGAACTGGAGGAAGTCGAACAAGGGGCCTCTTTCAGGTTGAGTTTTCCAATATTCTGCGTGCATTGAAAAAAGTATGGAGGAAATAAGCGGAGATCAAGCCAACCCCCTTTTTTTAAGATAGATTTGAACTGCGATTATTGCAGCAGGTGTAATTCCTGAGATCCTTGAGGCCCTTCCAAGTGAATCGGGCTTCTGTGCGCTCAACTTTTCCTTTATCTCATTTGACAGCCCCGGGATGTCTTTATAGTCCAAATCATATGGAAGCCGAATAGACTCCCATTTTTTGAATTTGGCCACTTCGGCCTCCTGACGAGTAACGTAGCCTGAATACTTAGTTTTGATTTCCACCTGACATGCCACTTCAGGAGAAAGGTCCTTCAGCTCGGCATATCTTTCGGCCACTGCCTTGAAATCAACTTCGGGGCGGCGAAGTAAATCTTCAATACTTATCTGTTGCCTGATGGGTTTTGAGCCAAGCTGTTGAAGCCAACTATTTGAGTCTGCTCCTGGAGTGAGTTTTATTTTCCTTATCATTTCAAGGCCGCGCGAAATTTCTTGTTGCTTCCTTTCAAATAGTCTCCAGGCCCTATCACCCAAAAGGCCGGCACGTCTTCCAAGTGGCATAAGTCTGAGATCAGCGTTATCTTCTCTCAGCAACAGCCGATATTCCGCCCTAGAGGTGAACATTCTGTAGGGCTCTTTTGTGCCTTTAGTAACGAGGTCATCTATCAATACGCCTATATAGGCCTGAGACCGGTCGATAACTAAAGGATCCTCCTCTCGTACCTGTCTGGCGGCATTTATGCCTGCCATTAGGCCCTGGGCCGCTGCCTCTTCATAACCGGATGTTCCATTTATCTGTCCCGCGAAGAAGAGACCCTTAACCAGATGGGTCTCCAGAGAAGTCTTGAGCTGCACCGGGTCTGCATAGTCATACTCTATGGCATATCCGGGTCGAAGTATCTCTGCATTTTCAAGGCATTTTATACTCCTGACCATTGCAAGTTGCACATCTATAGGCAGGCTTGTTGGAATACCGTTGGGGTAGATTTCTACGGTATCAAGACCCTCAGGCTCAAGAAATATCTGATGCCTTGGTTTTTCAGGAAAACGGAAGACCTTGTCCTCAATTGACGGGCAATACCTGGCGCCCACACCTTCAATGACACCGGTAAAAAGTGGAGATCTGTCTAATCCTCCTTGGATGATTTTATGTGTTTTTTTATTTGTGTAGGTCAGATAACAGGGTACTTGCCGCAAGGGAATTTTTTCTGTAGTAAATGAAAAAGGTCTTGGTTGTGGATCTCCTTTCTGGACTTCGAGTCCCTCAAAATTGATTGATCGTGCGTGCAGGCGAGGGGTGGTGCCTGTCTTGAGCCTTCCTATACGGAAACCCAATTCTGCCAAGGATCTTGAGAGTCTGTTGGAAGGGGGATCTCCCATGCGTCCGGCGGGAAAACGATTAAGCCCTATGTGGATAAGCCCTTTGAGAAATGTTCCTGTGGTGACTACTACAGTGCTTGAATAAATCTCCTGGCCGAGAGTGGTTTCAACCCCGTATACCCGTCCCTCCCTGGCCAGAATTCTCCCTGCCATGGCCTGATATATATCCAGGTTTTCCTGCTTTTCCAAGACCTGCTTCATGGAGAGGCGATACAGTAGCATGTCTGATTGGGCCCTGGAGGACCTTACCGCAGGCCCTTTTGATGTATTAAGCTGTCTGAACTGAATTCCAGTGGCATCAGTGTTTTTGGCCATTTCCCCCCCAAGGGCGTCTATCTCCCTTACCAGATGACCCTTGGCCAGGCCGCCTACAGCAGGGTTACAGCTCATGGCAGCAATGCAGTCCAGATTTATTGTGAGAAGGCAACAGGGGACTCCAAGCCTTGCAGCAGCCAGGGCGGCTTCGCACCCGGCATGCCCGGCACCTATTACTATCACCCCATAATGTTTTGGAAATACAGACATATCCCCTAGGTAATCCGATATCCTTCACGACAAGTCAAAAGTAGTTTACATTTTGTTGATCTTATATTTTGGCAGTGAAATTGGAAA
>Ga0209834_10000254_pt1 | contig 32917 bp, 28 predicted proteins | sample Mar14236cmmetaG_FD_184134 | JGI IMG/M metagenome (GOLD analysis project Ga0209834, IMG submission 184134) | Marine hydrothermal vent microbial communities from Guaymas Basin, Gulf of California to study Microbial Dark Matter (Phase II) - Marker... ... | reverse complement strand
GATCAGAGGTTGTCGAACCATTTAAAACAGGCTATGTTATTGATAGGGGAAGCAACATTGAGGCTCTAGTCAATGCCCTCAGGTATCATGAGCAAAAAAGGCCAGATTGGGAAATGATGAGCAAGATGGCAGCTAAAAGTGTAAAACAATTTACCTTGGAGAGGAACGCCAGGGAAGTAGAGGAGATCCTGTTAAGGGTGTCCAGCGGAAGACTACGGGCCCCAGCACCATGAGTAGGCATAAAATCAAAATACTGGACAATGGGAACCTTGAGGTTAATGCTGATTTTTTCGAATGGTTCGAATTCAATGGGCTTTTCACGGTCAAAGACCTTGTCTCCTGGCCAGACAAGGCTATTTTAAAGAATGCTGCCAAAGACCGCTATACTATGAAGCTCAGACTGCCCGGTATTGGCGGGGCAAAAAAGGACTTCATAGTCAAATATTTTCGTTCCAAACCATTGTTTAAACGCTCTATGGAATATCTTGATCCATTCCATAGGCCCAGCGGAGCAAGGCATGAATGGAATGCAATGTGGGCATTTTTGGACCTTGGGCTGCCAGGTCCTGTGCCAGTTGCCTGGGGGCAAGGCAGGAATTTTTCGGCAGTAGTGTCAGAGGCGATTAACCATGTGATGAAGCTTGATCAATGGGCTGAAAAAAAATGTGGCTCCACAGATCCTAAAGGGGATGAATGGCTTGGTATAAAAGAAGACCTTATCAAGGATGTGGCTAAAATCGTGGGCAAGATGCATGCAAATGGCCTGCATCACCAGGATCTATACTTATGCCACTTTCTTTGCGGTTCTGAAAAATACGGACGCCCTCTTACTCTTATAGACCTTCAGAGGGTACGTAAACACAGGAAGCTACCAAGACGATGGCAGATAAAGGACCTCGCCCAGCTTTACTTTTCAAGCGAGAGATTTGTCACCGAAGCGGATAGGGCATTTTTTTGGAGAGTTTATAAGAAGACTTACGGAGGAATCAGTGAGAATGAAGAGCAATTTCTCTGGAGATCAATTGCAAAAAAAAGCAGACGCATCAGGAGACATACGGAGAAACACGGATTATGAGTGAGCTGGTTTTCTTGCCCACCTTTTGAACTTTTCCTTTCTTCGATCTGGTTTTAGACGTGCATAAAGGAATCCATAAATGGGGCTGGAGAATATCTTCAAGTAACGTCTGAACCAATCGGCTCCATAGTCGTCAACAGTAAAACGTTTGACTCTCATGGCCCCGACGAAGGGTAGGTTCGTACCCCGGCGGGTGGTGTATGCCACCTCGATTCCCAGTTCTCTGGCAGCCCTGAGTTTTTCAGTGTCATATTTGCCTCTTGGCCATGCAAGTTGGCTCGTGGTTACATCCAGGGCTGATTCAATATCCTCCTTACCCTTGCGGATATCAGCCTTAATGTCTTTCAGGTGGCCATGGGTAGCAGTGTGATTCTCAACAGAACAAAGCCCGCTATCAACCATGTGGCGCAAATGATCCCAGGCACAGACTACGCTGTGAGCATCGGAGGTTTGAGCAAGTTCCTCTGCTTCGTGATGGGGTGGGAACAGATCGGTAGTTTGGTCAAATGTGGATTTACTAGCCCTCCCGGTCCATTCAGATACAACAAATACCGTAAACTTAATTCCGTATTGCTTCAATATGGGGAATGCATTGACAAATACATCCAGCCATGCATCGTCAAAGGTGAGTAATACAGACTTCTTGGGGAACCTGCCAACCCCCTTTTTATATGCCATGAACTCGCTGGAGCTTAGTGTAGTGAAACCTTCCTTTTGGAGCAATTCCATTTGGGCCCTGAAATTTTTAACACTCACGGTGAGGTATTTGTCTGGATTGTCGTTTACGTGGTGATACATGCATACAGGAACAGATTGGTACATCTATATCCCCATAGCAAGCCTGTACACGGACAGGGTTTTTTCCATCATTGCATCAAATGAAAACTCCTTTTCCGCAAGGCGGTAAGCGTTCTCTACTATGTCAGACACATCATTACTCAGGGCAAAAATTATTTGGTCTGCCAGCTTTTCTGAGTTACCAGGGGGATAAAGGAACCCTGTTTTTTCATGGTGTACGATTTCTGGTATTCCTCCAACGTCTGAGGCAACCACAATTTTTTTCATCGCAAATCCCTGCATAGCAGCCAAGGACCTAGCCTCCATCAAAGATGTTATTGCTATCAAGTTGCTAGCCGCAATGAAATGCTCAACATTTTCTTGGAAGCCCGTAAGTATTACTCGGTCCTTGTTCTTAATTCGCGATATCTCCGCTTTTAAATCATCCAGGTACTCTGGGTGAGTAGCAGACCCCACTATCATAAAAAAGGCATCAGGAATAGCTGCTATAATGTGATCCACTGCCCTAACCAGGAACCGTTGGCCCTTATCCCTCCGGATCATCCCAATCAATGTTATTAGTCTTCCATCCTCAGGGATTCCGTATTCCTTCCTCACATGATGTCCATTCACTTTTGGGCTAAATCTATCCATGCGGATTCCGGGAGGGATAACGTATACGGAATTTGATGTCGCTAGACCCTGTTTGACCACTTGCCGTTTAATACTCTCAGAGGTGGCAATCACTAGATGATTGCCCAATCGCCACATAGTCTTATGAAGAATGTCATCTTTTATCTTTCTCCCGATGTGTTGACTACGGATGACCCTCATTCCCATCAGCTTGGCAACCATTGCCACTGCAGCGTCTCGGGTGCTATGTGAGTCAATCACATTCACGCGGTTCTTTCTGGCGAATTTCAAGACCGAAAAAATAGCCTTAGGGTGTAAAGATCCTCTAAAAGGAATGGCAATGACGGGAAGCCCCCTTTTAAATGCCGCCTCTTGGATAGGGGTGTTAGGATGCGCCAAGAGCCAAGTGGAATGGCCATGGGAAATCAGCCACTCCATTTGGGCTAATATCCGAAGTTCCTGGCCGCCGATATTCCGTGAGCTTTCCAAGTGGGCTATTCTTAAAGGTTCTTGTGAATTATTGGAAGCCTTGGTAGCATCCTCACCTGCAGTGAGATTAGACAAACGGGAATGGAAACTTTGGGCGTGATTCATAACGAAATTTTACTGTAGGGAAAGATTGGATGTCAAGAATAGGGAACCCAATGAGATGGTTAAGCAATAGAGAAAATTCTTGACGGGATCTTGGAAAAATGTGAGACAGGTTTACGCAAACAAATCTGTTTAATACTTGGCAACAAATGGTAATAGATAGTTCCAGGACTCCCCAATCAATCTTACTAGCCTGTAGTCTTATTCTGATCTTGTCTGCCCTATATCTTGCGGCAAACAGGTCGCTGTCAAGCACACTTGAGGGCGAATCCGCAGAAATCGCAAGGGAGTTCCTTGAAGGACCTAGCCTGATTGTCAACCACCTGAATGGACAGGAGGATCTGGACAAGCCGGCTCTTTATTACTGGGTTATTGCCTTGGTCTCCAAAATAGCGCCAAGTTGGGAACTGGCAGCAAGGCTTCCTTCAATTGTATCTATTTTCTTGATCGCCCTTGCTATCTATCTTATTCAGGCACCCACGGATCCCCCGATGTTCTTCCCATTGACTTGCTTCATAATGGCTGCTTCTCCAAAGGTGTTACTTATGTCGCAAACGGCCAGGATGGACATGCTCTTCACAGCGGCCTGTTTTGGTGCGATGGTGGGATTTTATTTATATTGGGAAAAGGCACAGGAAAAGATTGAAGATGTGGGTTCTCCGATTAGCTTCTTTATTTTGGCGGCAGGCGCCGTGATGTTGAAGGGGCCTGTGGGGGCCATTCTGACCTTTTGCCCAGTGGTAGTATTTCTTTGTATTAACCGCAAATGGCGCATGGTTAAGAGGGTATTCTTGAGCAAAGGCATTGTTGTGTTCCTTGCCCTTATCTTGCCTTGGTATTTAGCCGCCACATTAGAGACCGATTTCAGGTTCTTCCATAGATTCATCCTTGAAGAGAATTTATCGCGATTCACGAGTCTTATTCCCGGGGGCGCCTACAAAGACTTTAGTCACCACCCCATTAACAGGTATTTTATTTATTTCCTAGTAGGCTTTTTCCCGTGGAGCATGATTTGGCCGTTTTGGGTGTATGACGTAATACGGAATTGGAAGAAAAAAGATGGAAGGATTAGGCTATTCTTTATATATTTCGCATTTGTTTTCATATTCTTCACTTTGGCCATATCAAAAAGAAGCGATTATATCTTACCATTGTATCCAGCTGGCGCCCTTATCACTGCTTTGTATGCCCTTGAAAGGCCGAAGAGTTGGCAAATGGAGGTACCATTTATTACGTTCTTTGGATTGCTATTTATTGCTGGAATCTCCCTGAGCCTCTTGGCTGTTCTGTTGCTGTCTAAAGGAACATCAACTTTACCCCATTTTCTTTCCAAATTAAAAGAATTAGAAACTTTTTCCTATTTTTTGTCTGAATATCCTTTCCTACCAAGGGTTCTGGTGTTGTTAACTGTGGTTAGTTTTTTCGGTTTGATTTCAAAATGGGTACCTAGAAACAGGGGGTGGGGCATTAATCGGCTGAGCCTTTTTTCCATTTTGATGACGTTTAGCATAGCATTATTGGTCAGCGTTTTACTGACCACTCTTTATGGGGAGAAGGATCCGAGAAGATTCTGCAACCAGGTAGCGCAATTGGCAAAGGATTCACCTTTATATTATTATGACTTTTGGGATGAAGAATGCACTTTCTATTTACATAGGCGAATTTATACACTGTACGGAAAGAAGAAGCTCATGGAAACAATCAGTCGTGAAGACAAGGCATTCTTTATAATAAGAGAAAGAGACCTGTTGAAGCTAGATCAGGAGGGCGTATTCTTTTCGTTTGTTTTTAGAAAAGATTCGCCTAGACTTAGGCCACTGGTTCTCGTGTCAAGAAACGCTGCCCGAGGAAAAGAGATCATCCACCGAATTGAAGATCATGCAGTTGTCGAAAACGGCCATTTAAGGCCAATAGCTCTTCCAAGTTCCCCGATTCAATGATCCTTCCATCTTCAACAACATAAATCCTGTCAGCCCGCAGGATTGTGCTCAGTCTATGGGCAACTACCAGGATGGTTCTTGTCCCGTGCAGGTTTTCGATGCTTTCTTGCACAAGCCGTTCGCTCTCTGCATCAAGGGCTGAGGCCGCCTCGTCTAATATCAGAATCGCTGGATCAGGAAGCAAGGCCCTGGCAATTGCGATTCTCTGTTTTTGGCCTCCAGAGAGCATAATGCCCTGATCCCCAATTACCGTATCATATCCCCTAGGCTGGGCCAATATGAATTCATGTGCATTAGCGGCCTTGGCGGCCTCTATAACCTCTTCAATTGAGGCCGCGGGATGTCCGTATCTAATGTTATTTGCAATGGTATCGTGAAAAAGAAGGGTGTCCTGACTCACAATTCCTATCTGCCTACGAAGTGAAGAAAGTGTTACATCTCTTATATCCACTCCATCTATCCTGATGGCGCCGCCCCTTACGTCATAGAACCTTGGTATCAAATCCAGTAACGTGCTTTTTCCGGCCCCAGTTGAGCCCACAAAAGCTACCATTTCACCAGCCTTCACCTCTAAAGAGACATCCCTCAGTATAAGCTCGTTGTCATTGTAACCAAATTTCACGTCCTCAAACTTTATGGACTCCTTGTGCCTGGGCAAGTCCTTCGCACCAATGCGATCTTTTATAACAGGCTCTGTATTCATGATGCCGAATACCCTTTTTGTAGCTCCTTGCATAGTTCTAAGGCTATTATGAACTCTAGCTAATTTTTTTACAGGCACATAGACGCGGGAAAACGCATATATCATTGACATAAGCTCACCTAATGTGTGGTGAAAATAGACCTTTCCTGCTATCAGAATCCCTGGCAACAGGAGGAAAAGAGTTACGTCCATTATTGGACTAAGCCCCAGGTCCCACCGTGCCCAGTTCATAACTCTTTTGTATAGATTTTCAGCGTAATACGCGAATTTCTTAGCTTCTTTTTCGCCCTGAAAAAATCCGTGCACAAGTTTCATGCATAACAGAATTTCTTGGTATGCTGACGTGACCTGAGCAGTGGCGTCTTGTACTTTGATAGCGTTTTTTCTTACCTTTCTTCCGAAAAGGCGGATTAAACCTATGATTATTGGAACTGTCACAAAGACGAGCGCTGTCAACTTCCAATTCATTACGATAAGATAAATAAGGAAGACGATCACTGTTAGCGGATGCTGTATCAGGCCACTTAATACCGTTGCTATCCGATCTTGAAGCACTGTTAGGTCCGCTGTAGCCCTGGCCACTAATTCTCCGCCCTTTTTGTTTTCGTAAAATTCCAGTGGAAGTGACACGAATTTTTTGAATAGATCAATTCTGAGAGATTTTACGGCTCTATTTGAAAAGGCTGCAGCGGACAGCCCGCTGAAATAGATGGTAATGGCCTTCAGGAAGACCGCTACAAAAGCAATTACTGAGAGTAAAATCAAGAGTTCATTGGGGCTTATCTTGTCCACAATAACCACTTGGGTCTTATGCCATGAAAGCAAGGTGCCAGGATCATGGGCTATCCATGGTATCTTCCAGCTTACTGGTTCGTTACCCAATTTCATACCTTCGTCTACAAAGGGTTGCAGGAGGTAAGCCGGAACAACAACAAATAGTGAAGAGACAGCAGTCAAGGCCATTGACAGAAACATCAAGGCCTTATGCCTCTTAACATACCTGGCGATGTCTTTACCTAATATAAACTCTAGCATGAGCTTAAGTCTTCTTTTCTAAGCGGAGAAAACCAGTACCCCGATAGCGACCAACGGATAAAAGTACAAAAAGAAATTCAATCTATTCCAGCAATATATTTCAAGGTATAAACGTAAAATATAGCATAGGAGCCAACCACAGCCAAAAGGTTCCAATGGCCATGGTTGCGAAAAAATAGCCTAGGGTCAAAGAAAAGTATGGCCCTAATGTCTATTCGGCTTAGGCTAGGGACAAAACGATTTGTTCTTGCGCAGTAACCTTCAAAGGTGGCTCCAAAAACATTCTTAAGATACTCTTCCTCACGCTTAACACGGTTTATCATATAGAAATAATAACATATTGAATAAAGTAATAATACCCAGACACTTCCTACAAGAAAAAGACAACCAAACAACAGTAAGAACCGGCCAAGGTACATAGGATTACGGACAAGGGCGTAAGGTCCTCGTTCTGCCAGCATGCGATTCTTGTCTAGGGACCCAAATGACCATGACTGTATCATGGATCCAACCATAGTGATTATAAACCCTGGAAGAAGAAGATTTGGTTTTATATGTCTAATTAGCAAGATAAAGGCCAAGACAAATAGGAAGGACCGCATCTTCAATAGGACCTTACGAAGTTTTTTATTATTGAATAGAGAGTTTATATAAGCTATTAACTTGGCCAACCTTTAACTCCTGCAGAAATTTTTAAGGCAAAGCTTAGCATAACCAGAAAGGTATTTCCACATTAAGATAATACTGGGGAATGTGGAAGAAGCCTGCCTAACCGGTTAACACCATGGTGGACGATAGGGCAGGCGCGAATTTTGTTCAATTGAGCAGTGGTACACCGAAAGAAAGTACAAGCCTCAGAAGCTATTGTGAAGCGGTTCTGAAACTGATAAGCTAGTTTTTTGATTCTGAGGAAATCAAAGTACCAGCTGTGAGGCTGGCACTCATATAGCAGGTAAGGCTCAGGTATAAGATTGGCTAGATATGAAAAGATAAATATCCAAGATTTGATTTTCTGGGGCGTGGCGTGCCTCATTTTATTTTGGGCACTGGGGCAAAGGGGGCTTTGGGCCTCGGAAGGAAGATGGGCCGAGGTGGCCCGAGAGATGTTTTTGAACAAGGATTTTTTTCACCCCAAAATAAATGGCCAGCCCTATTTTGACAAACCTCTTCTGACCTACTGGCTTGTAGCTGCTGCTTCCCTTTTTACGGGGGGACTTAACGAGTTGGCTGCGAGGTTGCCCAGCGCCTTTTTTGCGCTTGTGGCTATTTGGGCCACCAAGCGAATCGGCAGGCAATTATGGTCAAAACAGGTGGGCGATACAGCAGGGTGGATGCTTCTGGCTACCTATGGCTTGGTTTTCTGGGGGCGTACGGCCTCTGCTGAGACGGAAAACCTGGCCGCAATTATTCTGGCTACTCTCTGGTATATTAAGAGAAGGGATGGCCTCAATTTTTGGACATTCCTTGTTTTCTATTTGATTTGCTTTATTGGGGCTCACACAAAGGGGCTTACTTCAGTTGTGGTTCCTGCTGTAATTGTGTTCCCAGATATGATAAGGGATGGGCGCTGGAAGCGATTATTCGGTTTGGGGCATGTACTGGCGCTTATAATAGCAATTGCGGTTTACATTTGTCCTTTTGCGTATGCGGATCTCACCAGAGGTAGTTATGCTGAAAGCGGCTTGGCCCTGATGTTCAGGGAAAATGTGATCCGATTTATAAGGCCTTTTGATCATAAGGGCCCAATCTATCTATACCTGTATTATCTACCCCTGCTGCTGGCCCCCTTTAGCCCATTGATTATTATGGGGGCAGTGTGGATGTTGCGCTTCTATAAGAGGCTTGACAGACAGACAAAGTGGCTTATTGAGGCAACGGTTTTGGTTTTTGCCTTTTTTACAGCATCTGGCTCCAGGCGTGGCTACTACATCCTGCCTATCCTGCCATTTTGCGCTTTGGCAGGCGCTATATTTATCCATGAGGCCAATAATGAGAGATGGAAGAAAATTGCTTATATAATTCAGACCGTTGTGCTCGGTATAGCTATAGTAATTTATCTATGCAGCCCTGCCATTTGGCCTTTGCTAGAGGGGCGAATGGGATTCATAGCTCCTCGTGGTCTTAGGGTTGCTACATTTGCACTGGGGGTTTTGGCGGTACTTGGCTGGGCCCTGTTTAAGTGGAAACGGGTTGCCTTGGCAAGGGTTGGTTTTCTCCCAGAAAAGTTTGCGGCGCTGGCGATTTGCGCAGTGGTGTTATTAGGGGGATTTTTCTGTTGGCAGCAGCAGAGTCTGGAGAAATATCGAACTGGACGGAAATTTGCTAATACATTGAGAGAACAGATTGTTGGTATTTCTTCATCGCGGATCGGCTTTTATCACTCAGCCTCGGCTAATATAATTTTTTATTTAAAGACAACTGAGCCGGTGAAGGTGTTCAAGAATGCTCAACAGGTTTTGGCTTTTGTGTGTAAAGGTTCTGGGCCGAGAGTCTTAATTTCCAGGCGCAAGTATCTTCATGATTTTATGCCGCTTGCTAAAGGGTGGTTGAGTAAGGGCATCCAGATTGGAGAGGAAATCTATCCATGGATGAGAAGGAAAGGGCGCTTTTATGTGGCCTGGAAGTTCATGTGAGTATTGCTCAAAGAAAATCATCCCTTCTAGTTTGTCTCAGTATGTGTAAATGAATAATACCTATGCAAAATCAAGATATTTTCCCTGGCTTTTGGGTCTCAGCTTCCTTATAGCCTTTTCGTGCACAGCGCCATTTAGGGATCTGTATGGAATTGAGGCAAGAAACGGTCTCATGGTTAAGGAAATGTTGCGTGGGGGCATAGGATTCATTCCTCATGTGATGGGGAGGCCTTATCCAGATTACCCGCCGCTGTATTTCTGGTTGGCTATGCTATTTTCCAAATTAAGCGGCGGAGTCTCTACCCTTGCCACAATTTTGCCCAGCGCTCTTTCTGGCGCCGGGTTAGTTGTAATTACTCTTTTATTGGGGTCGTACCTCTCTTTGAGGATGGGGATAGTTTCAGCCCTTGTGCTCGGGACCTTCCCGGAGTTTTGGTTCAAGGCCTCCAGAGCAACAATTGATATGTTACTGGCCTTTGAGATCGCTCTGGCGTTATTTTTGCTGTGGAAGGCCAGGTATTCTGAAAGTTCAGTCCAAAAGAAAAAACTAGGCTTTGTGGCCGCCGTTTCGGTTCTGGCTGCCCTTTTAACAAAGGGTCCGGTAGGGGTGGTTCTGATTGGAGTCATATGGGCAAGTTATCTCGTGATTACGGGAAAGCTTAAGGAGTTTGCGGTCTTTCTGGGTCTTTATACTCTTCTGGTATCTTCATGTGTGGTGATCTATCTTGCCCTGGTTTGGCACCAAGGGGGGATGGACCTTGTAAAAGATGTTGTCAGGAGCCAGGTTCTTGGGAGACTTGGGGGGGCACCTAATAAGTCGTTACTGTTTTACGAAAAATACATCTTGGAAGCCGCAGGACCATGGTGGTTCTGGGTTATAGCAGCTCTTTATAAGTGGTGGAAAGGTGGAGACGCAGAAAGGAATGGAGATGGCACAGGCAAAAAGAAATCAAGTCGTTCATTGATGAAATTTGCATTAATCTGGTTTGTAGTGGTTTTGGGCATTTTTTCTATGGCCAGTTCGCGACATGGAAGGTATCTCCTGCCAGCGTTTCCGGCCCTTGCAATCATTATGTCCTTCTTTGTGGAAAAGATTCTTGCATATACCGCAGGAGGTACCGGGACAAGGGTATTGGAAAAGGTTATTACAGGATTTTTTTTCGCATTCTTGGTAGGAATCTCTATTTTGTATTTCGTGGCGGATTTTCCTGGAAAAGTGAGTGCGATGTGGGCCTTAGTTTGGATAGTAATTCTGGTTTTGCTGTGGTTGCTAAAAGAAAGGGTGATTATTATTCCTCACGGAGTCTTTACCAAGCAAGTTGTATGCTCATGGGCAATTTTATCAGGGATAACACTCCTAGTTTTTCCTATTATCTCCCATAGGGAATCAGGGAGGAGCTTTGTGGAAAATGTTGAGGCCAAGATTCCTGAAAACATACCAATAATATTGTTTAAAATAAAACAAGATGGTGATGGTATAAAATATGCTTTGCACTCTAATCGCCCATCATCTGCTCTGAAATTTATTTTCAGAACAAAAGAGCTTGCTTTTTGCTCACGACCTTGCCTATTGGTGGCATACAAGAAGGATGTGGAACAGTTGCTCGCGGTGGGCAACAGTAAAAAGGTGAAGCTGCTGGGAGAGGGTCTCATCCATCATAAACCAGTTGTGGCATATCTTTTGGGGGAGGGCAGTGTATAATGAATAGATATTTACCATTGATCTTGGCAGGCGTGTTTCTCAACGCAGCGGCGCAGGTTTGCCTCAAGCAGGGAATGAGGGCGATAGGCCACTTTGACTTTGTATTTGGAAGCATTCTACCAACCGGAATACGAGTGATAGGCAATGTTTATGTATTGCTTGGCATGGTCTGCTACGCTGTGAGTATAGTGGTGTGGCTTATGGTTCTTTCGAGGGTGGACGTGAGCTATGCATACCCGTTGCTGAGTGTGGGATATATCGTCACGGCCTTTGCAGGCAAGGCCTTTTTTGGGGAAGCCTTGAGTTCTGTAAGATGGGCGGGAATCCTTGTAATTTGTTTTGGTGTTTACCTCATCACGAGGAGTGCATAATGACTAAGTCAGACCCAGTAAGAACTAGCTTTCTGCCCTTTTCCCGGCCCACCATAGGGGATAAAGAGATAGAAGAAGTATGCGATAGTCTTCGTTCAGGTTGGCTTACAAGTGGGCCAAAGGTCGCTAACTTTGAAAAAATGTTTTCCGATTGGAGCGGAGGCCAGGAGCCTGTAGCTGTAAATTCTGCTACGGCCGGACTACACATTGCTGTGGCGACTCTGGACCTGAAACAAGGTGACGAGGTTATAACCACGCCTATTACGTGGCCTTCCACGGTAAACAACATAGTTATATGTGGTGGAATCCCGGTTTTTGCAGACGTACAAAGGGAAACATTACAGATAGATCCAAGCGAGGTCGAAAAAAGGATCTCTCCAAAAACGCGAGCTATAATACCCGTTCATTTTGCGGGAGCCCCCTGCGATTTGAAACCTTTGAAAGAACTGTGTGAGAAGTATGGAATCACCCTAATTGAGGATGCTGCTCACGCCTTGGGGACTAAATATAGAGGCGAATTGATAGGGTCGAACAGTGAGGTGGCGGTATTCAGCTTTCATCCCATCAAGAATATTACTACCGGGGAAGGGGGGATGGTCCTGTGTTCAGACAAGGAGAGGGCTGCAAGGATGAGGAGGCTGCGATTCCACGGGGTATCAAGAGATGCCTGGAAGCGATACAGCAGGGGAGGGGTCCCACAGTATGAGGTTGAAGAGCCTGGCTTCAAGTATAATATGCTGGATATTCAAGCAGCCATAGGCATCCACCAGTTTGAGAGACTTCAAGTGTTCAATTCCAGGAGAAAACAGCTTGCTGAAAACTACAGAATCCTCTTAGAAGGGATTCCGGAAATAGTGCCCTTGGCTGATGTCCCGTATCCCCACGAACACGCGTGGCATTTGTTTGTCGTTAGATTAGAGACTGAGGCCCTGACAATTGATAGGGATCAATTTTTGGCAGAGCTACAGGCAGAAAATATTGGGACCGGCCTTCATTTTCCCGCGATTCATTTGCAAAAGTTCTACTGCAAGACGTACGGATACCGGATAGGAGATTTTCCAGAGGCCGAATGGAACAGTGAGAGGATTTTCTCCTTACCCCTTTATCCTCTATTGAAGGAACAGGATCAGGATGATGTGGTTAGGGCACTTAAGAGGTTGGTAAAAAGATTCAAGAGATAAACGGAGTTAACAGATGAATGGTGTGGGACAGGTGAAGCTATCCATTGTTGTGCCTATGTACAATGAAGAGGAGAATGTATCGGTCCTCTCTGAACGACTATTCAAGACTCTGGAGACTGTACAGGAGCCGTGGGAGGTTATTTTTGTAAACGATGGATCTATTGACAGAACCCTTGAGCTTTTGTTGGAGGAGCAGAGGCGAAGGAAAGGGTTATGTATAGTCAATCTGGCGAGGAACTTCGGACAACATGCAGCCGTTATGGCAGGTTTTGCTCAGGCAAGAGGAGACTGGATCATAACACTTGATGCAGATTTGCAGAATCCACCAGAAGAAATCCCAAGGATTGTCGAGCAATTCAGAAAGGGGCATGACCTGGTTGGCTCCATCCGCATGGGAAGACAAGACACGCTTTTTAGAAAGCTGGCTTCAAGGATTACGACCTGGCTGGTGAGTAGGATATCGGGAATTTCATTGCAGGATTTCGGGTGCATGTTAAGGGGCTATAGTAGACCAATTGTGCAGGGAATTCTTCAGAACCCTGAATATCGCACTTTTATCCCTGCTCTTGCCACCTTTTTTGCCAAGAATCCTATTGAGATACCAGTAAGGCATGAGGAAAGAGCCGCTGGCGATTCCAAATACTCTTTACTAAGGCTTTTCAGTCTTCAACTGGACCTTATGACCGGTTTTTCCCTTTGGCCCTTGAGAACCCTTTTCTTTGCTGGTATCGGGGTTTCGTTACTAGGCCTATTTTTGGGCGGCCTCATATTGGTCCTGCGTATGTATTATGGGCCGGAATGGGCGGCACAGGGTGTGTTCACTCTTTTTGCACTATTGTTTTTCTTCGTGGGCGCGCAGTTTTTGGGTTTAGGTCTTGTGGGAGAATATGTTGGGAGGGTCTTTCAGGCGGTCAGGAAAAGGCCGCCTTATGTGCTTGGTGAAATCTATCCGGAAAAACAGAATCATGGAGTGTAGAACAGAATAATTTAGGGGGCTGAGTGAAGAATATGAAAGCTGTCGTGTTGGCGTACCATAACATTGGATGTGTCGGGATCAGAGCGCTTCTTGCTAACGGGTTTCACGTAGAGGCTGTTTTCACGCACAAGGATGCTCCGGGGGAAAACATATGGTTCGAATCTGTGGCAGAACTTGCTGCCAGCAATGGAATACCGGTGTTTGCCCCTGAGGACATAAATCATCCTATTTGGATTGAACGGATTAGGTCCCTTAAGCCCGATATCCTATTCTCATTTTACTACAGAAACATGGTAACAAAGGAGATTCTGGATATTCCCCCCAAGGGCTGCCTGAATCTCCATGGGTCCTTGCTACCTAGGTACAGGGGCCGTTGCCCAATAAATTGGGTGCTTATTAATGGGGAGAAAGAAACTGGGGTTACACTCCACTATATGACACCGAGGCCTGACGATGGAGACATTGTGGCACAAAAGGCATTTGCCATTTCCTATGATGACACTGCCAGGACACTGCATGAAAAGGCAGCAAAGGCCACGGAGGCCTTGCTGGAAGAAATCTTGCCATTGCTGAAAGAAGACAAAGCGCCCAGGGTCCCCCAAGATCACTCAAAGGCAACCTATTTTGGAGGAAGAAGACCTGAACACGGTGAAATTGATTGGTATAAGTCTGCTGAAAGCGTAAGAAACCTAGTGAGGGCCGTAACGCACCCTTATCCAGGGGCATTCAGTTTTATGAGGGAAAGAAAATGTCACTTTTGGAAGGTCTCCATCGCCCGTGTAGAAAACCAGGAAGCCCAGCCTGGAACCGTCATATCGACTGATCCCCTCACCATCTCTTGTGGGGAAGATGCCATTACGGTGGACTTTGGCCAGGCAGAAGGGGGGGTTTTTGTTACAGGAGCCCAACTGGCTGAGGAACTAGGTCTTGTTAAAGGAATGAAGTTCGGGCCTTCTGTCAGAAAGAAACTGAAGTTAAAGGAGAAGAAGCGCATCCTAATTTTGGGTGTTGACGGGTTTATCGGTAATGCACTGAGCGAGCGTATACTTTCAAGCGGAAGATACGAGGTTCACGGAATGGATTTACACTCCAAGTGCATAGGCCGGTTGCTGAATGAACCAGATTTCCACTTTAGTGAGGGAGATATTTCTATTCACAGGGAATGGATTGAGTACCATATAAGAAAATGTGACATAGTAATCCCCCTTGTGGCTATTGCAACACCAATAGAATACACACGTAATCCCCTGCGGGTGTTTGAATTGGATTTTGAGGAAAACCTCAGGGTGATCCGTTATTGCGTAAAATACAAGAAAAGGCTCCTTTTCCCGTCAACTTCAGAGGTTTACGGTATGTGTCCTGACGAGGCCTTTGATGAAGAGAAATCCCTGCTTGTCTTGGGCCCTATCAATAAACAACGCTGGATTTACTCGTGTTGCAAACAATTGCTAGATAGGGTTATTTGGGCTTACGGAAAACAGGAAGGACTTCAATTTACACTATTTAGACCCTTTAACTGGATAGGTCCCAGGTTAGATAGCTTAGAATCAGCTCGGATAGGCAGCTCCAGGGTCATCACTCAGTTAATTCTGAACCTGGTTGAGGGAACACCTATTCAGTTAGTGGACGGTGGGACCCAAAAGCGCTGCTTCACATATGTCTCTGATGGTGTTGAATGCCTGTTTAGGATCATCGAAAACAAGGATGGTGTATGTGACGAGAAAATTATCAATATTGGAAACCCATATAATGAAGCCAGTGTACGAGAATTGGCCTTCATGCTTGCTGAGAAATTCCAAAATCATCCTCTAAGAGACAATTTTCCACCCTTTGCTGGGATAAGAGAGGTGGAAAGCAAGGCATTCTATGGTGATGGTTACCAGGACATCAATCGCAGGCGGCCAAGTATTCGTGTAGCACAGCGGCTGCTCAATTGGGACCCTCAGGTACCATTGGATGAAGCCGTGGAAAAGACATTGGATTTTTTCCTTAGAGAGGCAATAAATGCAGGGGAGAGCATGATTTGGCCAGGACAATAAGGTTTTACCGGATGTGGGGAGCATGATGTCTATGCGATTTGACGGGACCATAATCGTACTATGAAATTGGGGCTAAGAATAGATGTTGATACCTATAGAGGTACAAAAATAGGTGTGCCTAGGCTGCTGGAGACGCTGAGGGATTTCAATGTAAAGGCATCTATTTTTTTTTCCGTAGGTCCTGACAATATGGGCCGGAATATCTGGCGGTTGCTCAAGCCGAAATTCATGATAAAGATGTTTAGGTCCAAGGCTCCCACCTTATATGGATGGGACATTGTTTTCCGGGGCACGATTTGGCAGGGGCCTATCATCGGGGAAAGACTGCCATGGGCCATTAAGATGGCCTCTGGTGAAGGCCACGAAGTGGGGCTTCATGCATGGGACCATTACAAATGGCAAACTGGCCTAGAGAAGATGAGTGCGGGAGAGATATTCAGTTCTTTTCAAAAAGGGCTTATGTTGATTGAGGATGTGAAGGGCTCGCCGGTTTGTTGTTCAGCAGTCCCTGCATGGAAATGCACAAGTGCAGTACTGATAGAAAAGGAAAAACTTCCATTTATCTATAATAGTGATTGCCGAGGACGTGCAGTATTCTACCCAGTGGTGGGCGGGAAAGTGGTGGGGCAGCCTCAGGTTCCAACAACAATGCCAACATATGATGAAGTGATTGGCCGCAACGGCATAACTAACCAGAATTATAATGATTACCTTTTGTCCTTAATAAGGCCCGACCAACTCAATGTCTTGACAATTCATGCCGAAGTTGAGGGTATCTCATGTAACAGCATGTTTGCCCATTTTCTCAAGGCCTTCACTGGTCGCGGTGGTGAAGTGGTGCCTCTGGGAAGCCTTGTTGAATCTGGGGTGCCAGTACAAAAGGCTAAGATTGTCAAGCAGGTTATACCTGGAAGAGAAGGATGGGTTTGTTGTCAGAGTAGTAGTGTATGAGATTTTTATGGAAAAAAATATGCCGTTGCGATGACCGTGCAAGGCTAAGTTTAAGTATGAATGAGTGGGAGAAAATTCTCTATTGTGCCTCTGCGCGTCCTGAACTAATTTTAAAGGCCCATGGAATGAAAAGGACATTGAAAACAAGAATTGATCCATGGGGCACGGTCTGCCTGAGGGAGTACAACTGGGATTTCAAAAGAAGAGTTGAAACCTTGGTACGTAAGTCAAGGGGGGAAAGGATTTGGGAGTACTCTCCTGTATTGCTGGCGAAAGGGATTGTCGTGCAAAGGCCCTTGTTATTTTTTGAAAAACGGTATGCAGGTGTGTTAGTGAAAACTTGGGTGGCTACCCGGTGGTTAGAAAATAAGGTAGACCTAGGCAGCCTTGCTATGGATACGAGATTCAGAAGCTCACGGGACTTTAGCTTATTGCTAAGCAAAGGGGCTGAGATGATCGCTAGGCTCCATGATGCAAATTTTCTACATGGGGACCTGAAGTGGTCCAATTTTCTGTTGGTTAAGGATCGTTCGGAAATGCTTTTAAGCGACCTTGACGGAATAAAGCGATCAAGTTCCAGAAGATTAAAGGCAAAAGATTTTGCTAGATTTGTCTTGTCTACTTTTCAGTATGATTTAAAGGAGGGGGTTGCAGAGGACCTTATCAACACTTACCTGGGGGCCAGTAAAGACGGTAGTGGCATTTTGAAAAGGTATGTTGAAAACTGGGTGTCAAGAAGAAAGGCGCATTATTTAAACAAGCCCCTTTTGACCGACCGATGAGAATGGCGATTTAATGGTTTTTCTCATAAGGTCAATGAAGAGCTTCACCAGAGGAAAGGACAGGTATTAGGGACTCAAATTAATGAGCAACCTACCAGAAAAATTTCCCCCGAACTTATTTTTTTTGAGGTCCTCATCTGGCAAAATTGGGAGTCTACAGACCTTCAACGTTAACGTGTTGTGCTTCTGGTTCGCGGCATAATTTTTTATACCTTGAATTAGCAGTTTCTTTTTTTCATCCAAAACAGGGTCAGTGCCTTGTCCGGATTTGGTAGAAGCCAGATCAAAGAGTTCTTTTGCCTTGTTCCTTATCTCCTTAATCTGTCTTGAACCAAATTCCTGCCACGGAATATCTACACAGGCTACCAAGGAAATATCATGGACTTTTAATGACCTAGCCGATGCAATATCTGCATTCATGGCCTCCTCAAATTCACCTGTGATAAGATCGAAAACCTCTTGATTGAGGGTTGCCACTATCTGAGATGCCTCGGGGACAGAGGGAAACAACGCCTTCCAGGCCCGCAATACTTCCCGAAGAGTAGATTTGTCCATAGGAATCTTAATGTCAATCGACTCGGCATCTGGGTCAAGAGATTCCAGCGTTCCCTCTTCTCCGAGGGCTTCTGCTAAAGGAGAACCTGACATCTCCAATGAGTCTAAGTCAATTTTTGCTTGATTTCGGCTTTCTTGGGTTTGCTGGTACAGATGCAAAAGGATCTGTAAATAGAGGCCCTCTGTGCCTTGAGTCACGGAGCCCTTACTGCTCATGAGCTTGATTGTTTCGCTTACCTCCCAGCGAGTCTCCTCTTTATCACCCAGTATTACTGCCCTTAAATAGGAAGACAACCCACCTTCTCTATATGAAAGGGCCAGGTTCTTATATTCCTTGAGCAGTGATCTCAACTCGGTGTCCCGCCCCAATGCCTCCTTCGGGCGATGGATCTGCAACAATGCAAGCCTGGATGCTTCCACCATAGCCGCAGTGGGTTCCATTACCCAGGGCATTGCTATGTGGACCACATCAAAGAGGGCGCACAGGTTCTTAAGATGCCCTTCCTGAATGCGCCCTTCTGGCAAAACAATTGCAGAGGACATTAGTCCTCCTGCAGTTCTTTGAGGTTGGCGTAATAATCGAGGGCTTCTGGGTTCCCCAAGGCATCTCTATTTAGCACGGGCCTATTGTGAATCACGTTTTTCACTGCCAATTCCACCTTTTTCATATTAAGCGTATAGGGGATGTCGGGCACTGCGATAATTTTTGCTGGCACGTGCCTTGGGGAAGCATTGGCCCTGATGGTGTCCCTGATCTTCTTCTTTATCTCATCATTCAATTCATGGCCTGGGGCCATTTTCACGAAAAGCACAACCCTTACATCGTTTTTCCACTCCTGACCCACCACGATACTATCCTCAATTTCTTCGAGCTGTTCAACCTGGCGGTATATCTCAGCGGTACCAATCCTCACGCCACCAGGGTTCAGGGTAGCATCAGAACGACCGTAAATAATAACCCCGCCCCTCTCGTTTATCAGTATGTAATCCCCGTGGCGCCAGACTCCCGGGTAAACATCGAAGTAGGCTGAGTGATATTTTTTGCCATCCGGGTCATTCCAGAAATATATGGGCATGGAGGGGAAGGGGGCAGAACACACCAGTTCCCCCTGCTTGTTTATCACCGGCTCACCGTTTTCATCATATGCCTCCACCTTCATGGCCAGTCCCCTGCACTGTAGTTCCCCCGCATAAACGGGTTTTAGTGGACAACCCAGCGCGAAGCAGCCATTGAGGTCTGTACCCCCTGAAATGGAGGATAGTTGAACATCCTCCTTAACTTCCCTGTAAATATATTCAAATCCTTCCACAGAAAGAGGTGAACCGGTTGACAGCACGGTTCGCAGCGGGGATAGATCATAGGTACTGCCAGGTTTTACGCCCTGGTTCATAAGTGCGCTGATGTAACCGGCGCTTGTACCAAAAATTGTGATCTTCTCGTCTTGTGCCAGTTTCCATAGGGCACCCGGATCAGGGTAAAAGGGATTGCCATCAAAAAGCACAAGGGTGGCGCCAACTGAAAGGGAGCTTGTAAGCCAATTCCACATCATCCAGCCACAGGTGGTAAAGTAAAAGATTTTGTCCTCCCGCTTCAGATCCGTGTGCAGCAATAGCTCTTTCATGTGATGGACAAGAATGCCGCCAGCGCTTTGAACCATGCACTTGGGAAGGCCGGTGGTTCCGGAAGAGTACATAATGTAAAGGGGGTGGTCAAAGGAAAGCTGTTCGAATTGGACTTCAAGGCCACTTTCCGAGGACTTGAAATCATTGTAGTGTACAGCATTCGGCACATTGGAGATGTCAGGTTCGGCAACTGTGTAAGGCACTACCACCACCTTTTGAGTGGTTGGGAGTTGTTTCAAAACCTCTGATATTCTGCCTAGCGAGTCAAATTTCCTCCCTTTGAAGGAATACCCGTTTGCAGTAAAAAGGACCTTGGGCTGAATCTGGCCAAAGCGATCCAGTACACCCTTTATTCCAAAATCCGGTGAGCAGGAGGACCAGATGGCACCAATACTGGTTGCCGCAAGCATGGCCACGATGGTCTCTGGCATGTTGGGCATAAAGCCCACAACCCTGTCGCCCTGGGTTACACCCATTTCCCTCAGAGACTTGGCTACCCGGGCCACTTCATCATAAAGTTGCTTGTACGTCATTTTCCGTGGGGTATCCATAGCTTCGCCCTTGAAAATTAGGGCAACCTGATCATCCCTGTAACGCAAAAGATTTTCGGCAAAATTCAACTCAGAACCGATAAACCATTTTGCGCCTGGCATCTTGGTGAGATCATCAATAACCTGTTCATATGGACGGCTATGGATTATACCTGCAAAGTCCCAAAAGGAGGCCCAGAAATCTGGGATGTTGTCGATGGACCATTGGTATAGTTCTTCATATTCCTTAAACTCCTTGTTGTACTTCTCGTTTATATTCGTCAGGAACTTGTACATGGTAGAGCTTTTCATCCTCTCCTCTGAAGGCTGCCAGAGTACCTTTGCCATCTTCCTTCCCCCTTTCAGCAAATTTTGAAATGAAATATGGCCAGAGCCACTGTTGAATGGCATTCCCCACAATTGCGTTAGCTGCTACTTTTGTGTGTATAGCACTATTTAGCAATGATTGTAAAGGGTTTCCGTAGTCACAAAACAGCCAAAAATAAACCCATGTTTTGGCTTCTATGTGGTCATATGTTCATGGTTTTACCTTGACTCCATACAGTAATTGTTCTAGAAGTTAACGTTTAATTTGTTAGAATTTTTGTGCAATTAAAGAGAAATGAAGAATGGAAAAGACATCGCATCTAGTAAAGGAGAGGCTACAGAAGGCAGAGAAGCTTCGCTCAATGGGGGTGAACCCCTATCCGACGGGGTTCAGGCCTAGCACTACAATAGATCAGGTTTGGTCTAATTATGGACAGTGGGATCGAGAGAGACTGGAACGTGAAAAAGTTCAGGTCGTTTTGGCCGGACGTATCATGTCCATGAGGGATTTTGGAAAGGCCTCTTTTCTGCACATAAAGGACGGGACCGGTCGCCTCCAGGTATATGTGCGTAAGGATCAGGTGGGAAATGACGCCTTCGAGATTTTCAAGCTCATGGACATTGGCGACTTCTTAGGGGTCAAAGGGACACTTTTCAGAACTAGAACGGGCGAATTGACTATCTTGGCCCATGAAATCAAGTTGTTATGCAAGGCCATAAGGCCCCTGCCCGAGAAGTGGCACGGTCTCACCGATGTGGAGACTCGATATCGCCAGCGTTACCTTGACCTTATTGTGAATGATCATGTGAGAGAGGTCTTTGTATTAAGAAGTAGGATCGTACAGGCATTTAGGGAATTTTTTTTAAGGAGAGGCTTCTTAGAGGTGGAAACCCCTATGATGCAACCCATTCCTGGGGGAGCCACGGCTCGTCCCTTTAAGACATATCACAACGCACTGGGGATGCACCTCTATTTGAGGGTCGCTCCTGAGCTATATTTGAAACGCTTGGTGGTTGGAGGCTTTGAGAAGGTCTTTGAGATAAACCGCAATTTTAGAAACGAGGGCATCTCGGTGAAACACAACCCTGAGTTCACGATGCTGGAGTTTTACGTAGCCTATGCTACCTATCAGGATCTAATGGAGTTGACCGAGGAACTTTTCAGTCAGGTGACGGAGAAGATTTTGGGTAGCACTCGAATTACGTATCAGGGTAACGAAATTGAACTGAAACCACCTTGGAAAAGGTTAGGACTTTTCGAGGCCCTACGTGAAATTGGTGGAGTGGAAGAATCAGCTTTTTCAGATAGGGAAAGTGCAATTAAGATTGCAGAATCTCTTGGAGTTGGGATCCTTTCCAGAGAAACCCATGGAAAGGTTCTGACCAAATTGTTCGACCATCTCGTTGAGCCAAAATTGATTCAACCAACCTTTGTGGTGGGCTATCCTGCTGATGTCTCCCCTCTTTCAAGAAGAAATGATGAAAATCCTGAGGTAACAGACCGGTTCGAACTTTTCATAGGGGGAAGGGAAATAGCTAATGCCTTTAATGAGTTGAACGACCCGGTAGACCAGCGGGAAAGATTCAAGGCACAGGTGGCATTAAGAGAGGCCGGGGATGAGGAGGCACAGTTCATGGATGAAGACTTTCTCACTGCCCTTGAATACGGGATGCCACCCACGGCAGGGGAAGGTATCGGGATTGATCGGGTGGTCATGCTTTTTACTGATTCCCCTTCTATCAGGGATGTTATTCTGTTTCCCCATATGAGATCAAGGCAGGATTAACTTGTCGATGTTTTTCGAACTTTTCCTAGGTCTCAGATACCTTAAAGCAAAGCGAAAACAGGCCTTCATCTCAGTGATCACGGTGATCTCTGTCCTTGGTGTGATGGTTGGTGTTATGGCACTTATTGTGGTTCTTTCTGTTATGAACGGCTACCGAGCCGATTTGATTTCAAAGATTCTGGGTGTGAACTCTCATGTGCTGGTGATGAGTTATGGGGGGCCTTTCAGTGGTTACGAAGGGGTGAAGGAGACCGTGAATAAGGTTGAAGGTGTGGTGGCCTGCACACCTTTCATCTATGCCCAGGTAATGGTTAACCACGTGGGCAATTCTTCGGGGGCAATACTCAGGGGCGTGGATGCAGATGACCCCTATACAAGGAAATTCTTGGGGCCCATGCTAAAGATGGGCAGCATAAAATCGCTTGCTGAGTCGATCCAACCACCCCCCATAATAATAGGCAGAGAACTGGCCAAGCAGATCGCTGCCCATGTGGGTGATACCGTCACTGTCATATCCCCGGAAGGTAAGCTTACCCCTTTGGGTCGAGTACCTAACTCAAAGAGGTTCACAGTGGTTGGGCTTTTCGATTCGGGCATGTATGAGTATGATGCCTCTATGATGTATATTTCCCTGTCTCAGGCACAGGGTTTCTTGGGCCTGGGAAACAAAGTTACCGGGTTGGATGTGAAGGTGAGAGATGTCTATGGGGCAAATGCTTTGGCCAAGAAAATTCAAAAGACACTCGGATATCCCTATTGGACAAAAGACTGGATGGCAATGAACAGAAATCTTTTTTCAGCTCTCAAGTTGGAAAAAATTACGATGTTTGTGATCTTGACCATGATTGTGCTGGTGGGCGCGCTCAACATCATAAGCACACTCATCATGCTGGTTATGGAAAAAACCAAAGAGGTGGCCATACTCAGGGCCATGGGTGCATCGGCCAAAAGCATTATGGCGATATTTGTCTTTCAAGGGGTCTTTGTGGGAATTCTCGGCACGGTGATAGGGCTTTTTTCAGGACTAGGGTTATGCGAACTCTTGGCTAAGTACAAGTTCATAAGGCTCCCTGCTGATGTCTATTATATTTCGACGCTACCCGTGAAGGTCCAATGGGGCGACGTTGTTACGGTTGCGCTGGCAGCATTTGCGATCTGCTTTGTGGCGACTTTGTATCCGTCGTGGCACGCTTCTAAAGTTAATCCTGTGGAAGCATTGCGTTATGAATAAAATAGGGGCTGAACACAGAGGCCTCGGAACCGAGGCGTGTTTGATGAGGCTCGAAGAAGTGCATATGAGTTTTAGGCATCACGGTAATGTCATAGATGTCCTGAGAGGAATATCCTTTAAGGTCGAACGGGGTGAGAGTATCGCAATTATAGGGGCATCAGGTGTTGGAAAGTCAACTCTCTTAAATATTATGGGAAGCCTGGAGCCTCCTAGCTCGGGGCAGGTGAAGTTTCTAGGAAAAGACCTCTACTCCTTGCCGGAACAGGAACTCTGCAGAATTAGGAATCGGAAAATTGGATTTGTTTTCCAGTTTCACCATCTTTTACCAGAACTTACGGCCCTAGAGAATGTGATGATACCTGCCCTTATCGCGAGGGTGGATAGGAATGAGGCTAGGCAGATGGCACGGGATGTGTTGGAGAAGGTGGGCCTGGGAAATAGACTTGCTCACCAATCCGGAGAGTTATCGGGGGGGGAGCAACAAAGGGTGGCTATAGCGAGGGCCTTGGTGATGAAACCGGAGCTCATATTGGCCGACGAGCCCACGGGCAATCTAGATTGGTTTACAGGCCGGGAGGTCGCTGAGTTGTTATTCAAGCTTAATGAAGAACAAGAGATAACAATGGTTGTGGCTACACACAACCGGTCTCTTGCTGATAGAATGTCGCGTAGGATGGAAATCGTGGGCGGGAGAATCCAATAATATGAAGAGAGTCTTGGGAGGGATAAAAAACGAAACAGGTGGGAAACCGGGACAGCTTTCCAAGATATTTGTTGTTTTGGTGCTCGTTTTTACCGGTTTTGTGAATTGTGGTTCTTGTGATCTTTTGGCTGCTGAAAAGGAAAAGATAGCTGTTACGCGGTTTGAGATTGAGGGCGCTAGGCAAATCCGCGGACTGGATGTAAGACTACAGCAAAAGCTTGCCGAGCGGCTCACAGAGATGGGCTTCGAGGTGGCCGATACTTTGGTGGTAAATAAGTACATATCCTTGGGTGCTTCTTTGGAAAAGCTGAGGGAATTGGGATCAGCACTTGGTGTAAGCTGGGTTGTAAGAGGTACAGCGACTCAGATCGGAAAAAAGATAAGCCTTGATATTGGCATTGTTGACGTAACAGGTCGAAAGGGCATTTCATACATGTATGTAGTTGCAGAAAATATGAGTGAGGTGGACCAGGCCATAACGCAGTTAGCAAAGAGTATAAGAAACAAGATAAGTGGGTATATTCAAGTGGCTGAGGTCAAGGTCAAGGGAAATAAGAGGATTGAATCGGATGCTATTTTGGCGGTTGTGAAAACAAGAAAGGGGGATGCACTGGATTACGATCAATTAGACAAGGACCTTAGGGCCGTTTACAAAATGGGATTTTTTAAGGATGTAATAATTGAAACAGAAGATAGTTCATCGGGAAAAGTTGTGGTCTTTCATGTAGCAGAGAAACCTTCAATAGGACGTATAGTTTTTGAAGGCAACAAGCATGTGGACAAGGATGATCTAAAGAAAGAGATAGGCATAAGCCTTTATTCGATTTACAACCCATACGAAGTTAAACAAAGCGTCAACAGGCTCAAGGAATACTACAGGCAAAAAGGATACTACTCTGTTGATGTAGAATCAGAAGTGGAGCCGTTACCAGGTAACGAAGTGATGGTAAAATACAGGATTCAGGAGAACGAGAAGGTTTACATAAAGAAAATAAAATTCAATGGAAATAAGAGGTTCAGCGATGGCGACCTGAAAGATTTAATGACAGTAAAGGAGAAGGGATTTTTTTCTTGGTTAAGTAAGTCGGGGGTTTTGGATAAAAAGAAGCTTGATTTCGATATTCAAAAAATAAATGCATTTTATCATAACCATGGGTTCGTGAAAGCAAAGGTGGGTGAGCCCTTAATCCAATATCAAAAGGGGAAGGGCCTTTATATAACGATTGATGTGTATGAGGGCCCGCAGTACAAGGTAGGGGAGGTTTCCATCAAAGGGGATCTGCTGAAAAACAAAGAAGAGCTTCTGAAACAGATAATGATTACCAAGGAAGAATTTTTTAACCGTGAGACCGTTAGGAGAGACATTCTTAGGTTAAAAGACATATACAAGGATGCCGGATATGCTTACGTAGAGCTTACTCCTAGAATCAAAGAAAATGATAAGAAGCACACTGTCGATGTAACTTATGCAATCTCAAAAGGCCCTAAGGTTGTATTTGAGCGTATCAACATAGCGGGCAACACTGTTACGAGAGACAAGGTAATCAGACGTGAATTAAAAGTTGCAGAAGGAGATTACTTTAATGGCAGCGCCTTGCGTAAGAGCATGTGGAACTTGAATAGGCTTGGTTATTTTTCCGACGTTGACATACAGCCTCGCAAGGGCAGCCGGAATGACACAATGGTCCTAGACATAAGCGTGAAGGAAAAACCTACTGGAAGCTTCAGTTTTGGAGTAGGTTATAGCTCGGTTGATAAACTAATGGTGATGGCTCAAATCGCTGAATCGAATTTCTTGGGTAGAGGCCAGAAAATAAGTGTAAGTGCTAACTTGGGAGCTGTCTCGAATGAATTTGATATCCGCTTCCGCGAACCCTGGCTCTTTGACCGACCTATCTCTGGGGAGATCAATGTATACAAGTGGAAAAGAGAGTATGACGAGTATACAAAGGATAGCGTGGGAGGGGAGCTTGGCGTAGGCTTTCCGTTACCATTGGATGATTTCACAAGGGGCTACATTACTTATGATCTGGATTTAGCCAATATTAAGGATGTGGCCGACACCGCTGCACTGGAGATTAAAGACATGGAAGGGAGGAACATGACGAGCAGCCTGACTTTTGAAGTCAGGCGTGATAATCGCAATAGGTTCTGGAATACCAGCAAAGGTTCAATTAATAGCTTGTCGTTTGAGTACGCCGGAGGGCTTCTGGGTGGTGATGTTGCTTTCAACAAATACCTTGCGAGATCGGGATGGTACTTCCCACTGTGGTGGGACACAGTGTTTATGGCTCAGGGAAGATGGGGGTATGTTACAAAAAGGTCGGGAGGGAAACTGCCTGTTTATCAAAAATTCAGGATAGGGGGCCTTAATACAGTCAGGGGGTTTGATTACTCTAGTATTTCTCCCAGGGATCCTACAACAGGCGATAGGATTGGTGGCGAGAAAATGATGATTTATAACCTTGAATACCGTTTTCCGCTGGTAAAAGAGGCAGGGATAATGGGCCTGTTTTTTATGGATATGGGAAATGTTTTCGAAAAAGATGAGAGCTGGACCTTTAGCGGTATCAAGAAGTCCGTAGGAACAGGAATAAGGTGGTATTCACCTCTAGGCCCTCTCAGACTTGAGTATGGGAAGGTGCTCGGTCCCAAGGAAGACGAGCCTTCTGGGAATTGGGAATTCTCTATAGGAGGGGTGTTCTAAGCAAAACATGGGGTTATTGAAAAGAAATTTTCACTGCGTTGGTAAATAACATTGAGGCGGTGAGGCAAAAGGACTGAAGAAGGAGGAACATATGAAAAAGGTAATACTGGCATTTATGGTGATTAGTTTGCTCGGAGTCGTAAAAGCTCATGGCGCTGAACAAGGGTGTAAGATCGGCTTGATTGATATGCAAAAATTTCAACAGAAATCCTCTGCTTTCCAAAAAGTTAGGCTGAGGCTTGAGAAGAAATTTACAGATCTAAAGAGGAAGTTGGACGCTCAGAAGCAGGAAATCGGGAAGCTGGAGGAGGAACTGAAAAAACAGAGTTTGATGCTTAGCCTTGATGCCAAGGAAGATAAACAAAGGGAACTTGAGAAGAAAAAAAGATACTATAAATATCTATATAATGAGTTAACCCAGGAGATGAGACAGGTGGAGCAGGATGCCAAGCGCATGATCGGCAAGGATATAGAAAAGATCGTTGGTGAAATCGGCGACAAAGAAGGGTACACGCTTATTTTGGAAAAGGGCACTGTCGGGCTAATTTATTATAAAGATAGTATAGATATAACCGATAAGGTGGTAAGCGCTTACGATAAAATGAAAACCGCCGGAAAATAGGGTTATCTGAGGCGTATTTCATGGGCATGACATTGCATGAGATAGGCAAGCTGGTGGATGGAAAAATCGTTGGTGATCCGAGGGTAGAGATAACCGGCATTAACTCTCTTGAATATGCCGAAAGCTCGGACATCTCCTTTTTCTTTTCCCCTAAATACCGTGAGCTGCTTAAGACCACTAAGGCTCGTGCCATTCTCGTGAAAGAGCAAACTTCTGAATTCCCGGGCCCTCAGGTGATTGTTGCCAATCCCGAGGTGGCTTATGCAAAGCTGGCAAGCATCTTTGCTCCACCTTCATCAAGATTTGACGGAGTAAGTACAGGGGCCTATATCCATCGGGGTGCTAGGGTAGGAGAGGGGGCTTCAATTTATCCCTTCGTTTACGTAGGGGAAGGGAGTCGTATCGGAGAGAATACCATCTTGTTCCCTGGAGTGTATGTTGGTAATAACGTACGAATAGGCACGGAAACAATTATCTATCCCAACGTAACAATATTGGACGGAACTATCATCGGCTCTCGGGTGGTTATCCACTCTGGCACGGTCATTGGCAGTGATGGATTCGGGTTCGTGCAGCAAGAGGGAATTTCCATAAAGCTTCCACAAATGGGATATGTCCAAATAGAGGATAATGTGGAGATTGGCGCCAACTGCTCCATAGACAGAGCCACATTCGGGCGGACCTGGATCAAGGAAGGCGTTAAGATGGATAACCTGGTCCAGATCGCGCATAACGTGGTGGTAGGGGAGCACTCAATAATAGTTGCACAGGCTGGAGTTTCGGGGAGTGTTACGCTTGGAAAGCAAGTGGTTATCGGGGGCCAAGTTGGCATTTCGGATCACTTGTCCATCGGCGATAAGGTGATGATAGGTTCACAGTCTGGGGTTGCCAAGTCTATTCCGTCTGGTGAGATTGTATCGGGTACCCCTACGCTACCCCATAGGCGTTGGCTCAGATGTATGGGCCTGGTTGGGAAATTGCCCGAGATTAACGACCGGATAAGAGAGTTGGAAAGGAAGGTGGCAGATTTAGAAAAACACAGGCATAAGGGGGAATAAAGCTATGGAGGTTCCTCTGGATTACAAGCAGATTACCAAAATCCTACCTCATAGGTATCCATTTCTCTTGGTTGACAGGATAGTGGAATTGGAAAAAGGTAGGAGGGTAGTTGGCATAAAGAACGTTACGGCAAACGAACCCTTTTTCCAAGGCCATTTCCCTGGTAATCCCATAATGCCAGGAGTGCTTATTGTAGAGGCAATGGCCCAGACCGGAGGGGTTCTAGCAAGGCTTTCAGTTCAGGGCGTACCGGACAGAAGCGGTGAGGACAATATTTATTTTATGGCAATAGATAAGGTAAAGTTCCGGCGCCCGGTGATCCCGGGGGACCAACTGAGATTCGAGCTGGAAGCGCTCAGGACAGGATCAAAAGTATGGAAGATGGCAGGCAAGGCCTATGTTGCTGAAAACCTTGTGGCAGAGGCTGAGCTCACAGCGACCATAGGATAGCTGATTTGTTTTATGGAATAACAGGACAGTGAATGAATATCGAATATCGAATAATGAATAACGTATAACGAATAACAACTCCGGGGTTTTTTGTGCATGGAAATTCATCCTTCAGCAGTAATAAGTCCAAAGGCGGAACTGGCCGAGGGTGTCAAAATTGGCCCTTATTCCTCCATAGGCGACAATGTAAAGATCGGTCGAGATACCGTCATAGGGGCTCATGTGGTCATTGAGGGGCATACTCAAATAGGAGAGAGAAACAAGATATACCCCTTTTCCTCTATTGGTACACCGCCACAGGATATCGGGTACAGGGGGGAAGATACTCGACTCATAATCGGCGACGATAATATCATTCGCGAATATGTGACAATAAATCGTGCTACCACAAAGGAGAAGTGGGAAACCGTTATTGGGAACCAGAATTACATCATGGCTTATGCCCATATTGCGCATGACTGCATCCTTGGTAACCGGGTCATTATGGCAAACGTCGCAACCTTAGGCGGCCATATTAACATAGGGGATTTTGCCGTGGTTGGCGGATTGGTCGCAGTTCACCAATTTGTAAGGATCGGCTCCTATGCATTTGTGGGGGGGAAGTCGGGTGTGGACAGAGATGTCCCCCCATTTATGATAACTGCAGGTCCAAGGGCAAGGCTGTATGGAGTGAACCGCAAAGGATTGGCCAGAATGGGATTCTCAAGAGAGGCAATAGATGGTTTGAAAAAGGCCTACAGAATCATATGGCGGGAGAATAGGCGGTTCAGTGAGGGCATTTCACGGGTGAAAAAGGAAATTGCTCCGTTCCCCGAATTAGAAATATTGCTTAATTTTTTCAATGGATCTAAGCGCGGAATACTTAGATGAAATAGCAATATTTTGTTTGAACTTTCTGGAGCGGCGGATTGGGACAGCGAGCTGAGGTACTGGGTTTAATCGCAGGCGGAGGTCGATTTCCTTTGATGGTGGCAAGGTCGGCTAGGCGTATGGGTTATAAGGTGGTAGCAGTGGCCCACCATAATGAGACGTTACCGGACCTGGAGAAAGAAGTTGACGAGATAAGGTGGATTAACCTAGGTCAGTTCGGAAAGCTACTAAAGACGCTCAAACAAAGCAATGCTACCAAGGCAGTCATGGCGGGCTCTATTACCAAGCGAAAAATGTTTGAGGACATAAGGCCTGATCTCAAAGGCCTTGCCATGATGACCAAAATCGCCATATTTCATGATGATGACATTCTTAGGGCAGCATCACGGGAGTTAGAGCGTCAGGGAATAGAGGTGATAAGCTCAACCTACTGTTTGCCAGAATTACTGGCCCCCGCGGGATGTCTTACGCGGCGGAAGCCCACAAAAGAGGAAATGAGGGACATTCAAGTTGGTTGGAAAGTGGCAAAAGCGATAGGGAAACTTGACCTTGGGCAATGTGTGGTGGTGAGGCGTAAGACGGTGGTAGCAGTTGAGACCATTGAAGGTACCGACGAAACAATTCTCAGAGGAGGCCAGCTGGCCAATGAAAAAGCCGTTGTGGTAAAGGTAAGTAAGCCTGGCCAAGATCTCCGCTTTGATGTACCAACAGTTGGCCTTGAGACAATAAAGACCATGGCTAGGGTTAGGGCCTCGGCCCTGGCTATTGAGGCAAATAAAACATTGATGTTTGATCGTGATCAAATGCTGGAGTATGCTGACGAAAAAGGAATAGCAGTCTACTCGATAACCGAGGAGGAAATAAATTGAGAAGGCTGCGGGTTGCCGTAATTGGCGTAGGCCATGTGGGCGAGTACCATGTGCAGAAATACGCCGCCTTACCTGAAGCCGACGTAGTTGGGGTTGTGGACATAGATAAGGACAGAGCCCGTCTGATTGCAAGACGCTATGATACCAGAGCATACTTTCATCACGACGAAGTCTTAGGCCAGGTAGATGCGGTAAGCATTGCAGTACCCACTAAGGACCATTTTTCCATCGCCATGGACGTGCTCTCAAAAGGCGTTCACGTTCTCTTGGAAAAGCCAATAACAGATGATGTGGAACAGGCGGCACAGCTCATTAATAGGGCAGCGAGTGATAACCTTGTGCTCCAGGTAGGCCACACCGAAAGATTTAATCCGGCCGTGCGAGAAATGCGGACAATGGTAAACAATCCTATATTTGTGGAGTCCCATAGGCTCAATCCCTTTACTCCTAGGGGAACTGATGTAGATGTGGTGCTGGATCTAATGATTCATGATCTCGACATCATACTTAACGTGGTTAAGGCAGATATTAAGGAACTTCACGGAGTCGGGATGTCGGTACTGACAGGGAAGACTGACATAGCAAATGTAAGAATAATATTTGACAATGGCACAGTTGCCAATCTTACTGCTAGCCGGGTCTCTAATAAGACCATACGCAAGCTGAGAATATTTCAGCCCGATGCCTATCTGGCCGTTGATTTTGCAAATAAAGAGCTTGGTGTTACTCGTCTTGATCAAGATCGAATTGGACCTGAAGGTTTCCCTCAGATCGTCACCAGCAACATGCAGTTCCCCGACAGCGATCCCATGCTATCGCAGATTCGCTCCTTTTTAGGCGCTGTTTTGGAGCGCCGACCACCAGAAGTATCGGGTGAGGACGGAAAGCGTGCTCTATCTGTGGCGCACACCATCATTCAGCAGATTGAGCGGGGGTGCAAATATTTTCAGAGCATCTGTTGAGCACCGACAAGATAGTCTCGTGGTCATTGTTGCAGGTGAGGCATCAGCGGATTTGCATGGTGCCAACTTGGTTAAAGCCATTCGCCAATTCAATCCCAATATATCATTTGTTGGGATAGGTGGACCCAAGATGGAAGGCCAAGGGGTAGAGGCGCTCGTTTCGGCCAGTGAAACTGCTGTTGTGGGGCTCAGCGAGGTATTTAGAAAGCTAGGCAATATAGCCAAGGCATACTTTGGGCTAAGTCGGGTCCTAAAGCAGTTTCGCCCTTCATTGCTTATCCTCATAGACTATCCCGAATTTAATCTGCGATTGGCGTCCAAAGCCAAGAAGTATGGCATCCCGGTAATGTACTACATCAGTCCTCAGGTTTGGGCGTGGAGGCCAGGAAGGGTAAAAAAGATTGCCTCTGTTGTTGATAGGATGGTTTGTATACTGCCATTTGAAAAAGAGTTTTATGAAAAAAGGGGGCTTCGGGTTGACTATGTAGGCCACCCTCTATGCGATATTGAGTTTCCTGAGGTTAGCCCAGGGGAAATTCTAGAAGAGCTGGGCTTGAAAAATAATTATCCCGTTCTGGGCTTACTGCCAGGTAGCCGGGACCAGGAGGTTGAATCTTTACTCCCTAACATGGTTGGCGCTGTAAAACTTCTGAAAGTACGCTACCCTAACTTAGGCTGTATTCTACCTTTAGCTCCCACCATAAGAGAGGACAGGGTGGAGCATCTAGTTAGGGACGCAGGAGTGGAGATAAGAATCTCAAGAGCTAATATATATGAGCTCTTGTCTTGTTGCCATTGTGCATTGGTTGCCTCAGGCACAGCAACGCTGGAAGCCGCCATAATGGGTGTCCCCATGGTCGTTGTTTATAAGGTTTCCCCGGTTACATTTTTTCTTGCAAAAAGGGTGGTCAGAGTAGAGCATATATGCTTGGTAAATTTGGTCGCTGGGTACACGCTGGTTCCTGAACTGATCCAAGATGGGGTTACACCAGAAGAGATCACACAGCAATTAATTAATATACTTGAAGATGAGAAAAACAGAACTAAAATGAAAAAGGGGCTTGAGGAGGTAAGAGAAAAGTTGGGTAAAGGCGGGGCCTCCCGAAGGGCAGCAGAAATAGCTTTGGAAATGATTAGATAGGATGAATAAATGAAGCAGAGAGGGTCCTCGGTGGTTCCATAATTGATGCTTTTTTAGGATTTTTTTGCCATGGCACGAACAGTCCTTGTAGT
>Ga0209834_10000253_pt1 | contig 33004 bp, 32 predicted proteins | sample Mar14236cmmetaG_FD_184134 | JGI IMG/M metagenome (GOLD analysis project Ga0209834, IMG submission 184134) | Marine hydrothermal vent microbial communities from Guaymas Basin, Gulf of California to study Microbial Dark Matter (Phase II) - Marker... ... | reverse complement strand
CATTATTACACAAAAACAACCTAATACTAACAAAAGATGAGGGATGGTGCATATCGTTGCAAAGTACTAGCATAACAATGATTCACAAAGTATGGGAGACCCTTCTCCGCCAGACGACGGATCAGGGTGACAAAAGTATTTTATGATAAATTTTCAGATTTACTGGAAAGTAATTTTCCAACCAAAATATATCGTAAACCCTTTATCTATAGTAATCCACAGAAGTCACCTCCAAATTTTTGGGGGTATCCCTGTAATTTCCACAAGAAATCAGCATCTTTGCTATACAGCTAATATTTTAATTTACTTCCACCAATAAATTCACGTAAGACCGAGTGTACAGGTACTGATGAGTCATCTGCAACAGGAATGACTTCGGAGAGAAATTTTAATGCCCTGTGTGCCCGTTTGTACGCGTCTTCTTTCAAAGGATCATTTTTGAATTTATTATCCCATTGCTGGAAATCTTTCAGTAATCTGGCTGCATATAATGCTATCTCATAGGGCATTGCGCTATTGATAATGCAATCGCTTGTGTTGATATAGGGGAGAATGTTACGCTTTTCACTGCTGCGAACATAGTGCCAGTGCTCAAGCGTCTGATGCGGTTTATAAGCACGAAATAAAGAATCCCTCAACATACGTCGAATGAGACGTAGATCAGTCCAGCGGATGAAATCTCCATTTTTGGTTTTCATCTGCATGAGTGGCTCGAGATAGAGTTTGAATTTTCTTTCATCTTCGATTCCCGACGTCATTTGTGGATATAAACCATGCAGACTGTCGATAAGCAGGATTTGATGATTCTCGAGTTGCAATTTTGTTCGGTTCAGATGTCTCGTTCCAGTTTTGAAATCGTAGAAGGGGATCGTGACTTCCTTGCCATCGCAGAGTTGTGATATATGCTCGTTTATCAGTGGAAGGTCTAAAGCTTGTGGTGTTTCAAAATCGTAGTCGCCAAACTCATCTTTGGGATGCATCGCAAGATCGAAAAAGTAGTTGTCCACATTCAGGGTCACAAAGCTGAGTCCCCTTTTTTCCAATCGCTGCTCGAGTTTTATGGTCGTTGTCGTTTTTCCCGATGATGAAGGACCTGTTATCAATACCAATTTGATCGTATCTGGGCGTTCAAGAAGAAGTTCTGCAGCTCTGTCGATGTCATTCTCATACGCACTTTCGGATTCATGTACAATGTGGGGAAATTCTCCTTTTTTGATGCGAGAGTTCATCTTGGCAATGGTATCAAGATCGTGTGAAACTGCCCAATCAAGCACCTCCCAGAGTTTGGACCATGGAATGGTCATTGAGGGATGTGACAGCTTTACATTTCGTTCTTCACGTTTTCTGTTTTGTTCATTTCTATAAAGGATATATGCTTTCGCGACTTTATCATGTCCATTTTTTATGAGTACCTGTTCCACAATATCCTGTATCTCTTCAACATGCGGAGGATTTTCCTTGGAAAATTTCTTTTCGACAATATCCACGACCTGTTTGGTCAATCGTTCTGCCTGCTTTTTATCTCTACCACCAACTGCAATTGCAGCACGATATATAGCATTGGTGATGCGCAAAGGTCTGAAGATAACCCGTGCACCACTACGTTTGATGACATGTGTGATTTTAGACATGCTAACTCCTTAGCAACTTTTTTATGAAGGCATGTAGATTTGTCAACTTGGTTGTAAGATATATTGTCACACTTCGATCCGTTTTCGTTTTACTTCGACGCGGTAAAGAACCTCAATATGACAGCATTTTGCGTTATTATCATTCTATCCTATTTTTTGTTTCTCGTATGGTTGTATTTTGTATCATTATTAAAAAGCGTCATGCTTCTAATTAATTTTGGGGGTATGCATGCAATTTTTATTAATTCTTGACAACATATTCTGACTCTGGTTTTTAGGAACCAAACAAATTGCGAAGAAAAAAACATCCCATCAGGAACATGGTTAAGTAATTTGTCATTTTTAATGAATCTCATATAATATTTAACGAAATCTATTCAATTCCTGGAAAGGATTATCATGGTTAACAAAATTGGACGTTTAACTGACGCAGAAGAAAAAGAACTTCAATTGGAAACGAAAGAAGCAGTCGAACTTCTTGTGAAAAATGAAAAAAAGGGGAGGAAGAAAGTCGAAGAACTCGCTGCATGTAAGAATTATTTTGGGCGAGAAATTATTGGTAAGACTGCTGCAAATTCAGATAAAAAAGAAGCACTTGCTGAAATTATGAAAAATATGCTCGATTCCCGCAATTATGCAAAACGGGCAACTGCACTGTTCTTTTTCCTGTACTATTATAAAGACAAACCTGAGGAAATGATCGAGATCGTCAGCAATTATTATGACTCAATTAAATGGGAAGCTGAAAATATCATGGACCAGTTCTGGAAAGATTATCCGCAAATCATGAAAGCAAATATGCTTAAATGGATTGAAAGTAAGGATGAACGAAAACGCTCGCTCTCATTCCATGGACTGGAGAATTTTTCTACAAAAGATCCACATTTTGTTATGGAATTTATAACAAAGATCATTGATGATGAAAGTCTGGAAGTACAGAAAAAGATCACTCATACATTGATACAGATTGCACGGGTACGACCAGCTGAGGTTTATCCATACATAAAGGAATTACTCAAAGAAGCTGATGACCGACGTGTTAAAACGATCTGGGTTTCTATGAAGAAACTTGCAAATAGTCTGAAGAGTTCGAACCAGAAAGATAAGAATGGAGACTTCGCATTGCTTACCAAGAACACTATCAAGGATTGGCGAACTGATAAAAATAAGCGTGTTCATGTTATGGGAGACAAGCTTAATCACATCATAAAAAATTTATAAATTTGGAGAGAAGATGCAGCGGGTAGATATACTTATCACAAATGGTTACGTAGTAACATTAAATAAAAAGATGGAAGTTCTGCAAAATGCAGCAATTGCAATTCATAATGGTTTGATCATGGCAATTGGTTCAACTACAGATGTTACACAAAAATTCCAATCCGAAAAGGTAATTAATGCTACATCCAAAATCGTGATGCCTGGTTTGATCAATGGGCATACACACATCCCTATGACCTACTTCCGCGGATATGCTGATGATCTGGTGTTGCAGGATTGGCTTGAGAAATACATCTGGCCTGCCGAAGAGAAGTTCGTTAAAGCAGATTTTGTGTATGATGCTGCTCTTCATGGCTGTGCTGAACTTATTAAGAATGGTGTGACTATGTTCAATGATATGTATTTCTATTCACAGGAAACTGCTCGTGCTGTAAAAAAAGCAGGATTGCGAGCAATACTTGGCGAAGGAATTCTCGACTTTCCTATGGCATTCCATAAAACTCCAGACAGTATGATCAGTTATGCAGTAGAAGGACATGAAAAGTATAAAGATAACGAACTTATCGATTTTGCGATTATGCCACATGCGATCTATACATGTTCAAAAGAGAATCTCATTCATGCTGCGGAAGTCGCACGGGAACACGGAATGCTTATTCATACACATGTATCTGAAACAAAAAAGGAAGTAGATGACTGCATTCGTGAACATTCCATGCGCCCTATCCATTATCTTGAATCAATTGGATTCCTGGGTGATGATGTTTCCATAGCACATGGTGTATGGATCGATGATAAAGAGCAAAGGATCCTTGCTGAAAGAGGGACCAGTGTGAATATCTGCACAGAATGCAATCTTAAACTTTCTTCAGGATTTACACCAATCAATGGTTATAGAAAAAACGGTGTGATTGTGAACTTTGGGACTGATGGCGTCGCAAGTAATAATAATTTGAGTATTCTTGACGAGATGGACATAACATCCAAAGTGCATAAAGCGATCAATAATGATCCCACTTTCCTACCTGCTGAGGATGTAGTAAAAATGGCGACTATAGATGCGGCTGAGGGTTTTCATAAATTTAATGAGGTAGGTTCATTGGAAAAGGGAAAGAAGGCAGATATAATAATGCTTGATATGGACCGTTTGGAAAATATGCCCATGTATAATGTTTACTCACACCTTGTCTATACCATGCACAGCGATGCGGTTAAAGATATGATCGTCAATGGAAAGCTTCTCATGGAAAACAGAAAACTCCTCACTATTGATGAACAAGAACTTAGAGACAAAGCTGAATATTATTCCAAAGAATTAAAAAAAAACATTTCCTGAAGCATATTTCCTTTTATTCAAAAGCAGCAAAAATATATCTGAAATCAAAACTTTTTCACTCTTAAATACTCTCACATTAAATTCGATAACTTTGACAAAGAAATGACCTATTCTTACATTTTATTAGTTAATTAGAAATAATATTTTTTGGAGTTTACATGAAAAAGTATGTGCTTCTCATTATTGGAATATTGTTGATTTTCTCTTCACTTCAAGCTTCAGAATTAGAAATCACCTTTTCCTTTGATAAGCCGATAGTTAGGGATAATGAGGTAATTACAGATTTTATAACTATCCAGCAAATTCCAGGTGAGCCTGAGATCCCTTTTTATAGTGCAAAAATTTTACTACCTTATGGTCAGGAAGTAGTTTCTGTACAAGTAACGCATTCAGACTGGGAAGTTATTGCAGTGGAAACCTATATTGATTTTGCCCCTACTCCTCAACCCACCAGCATTGGTGAAATGTATCCGACAACTCAAAACGAAACGATCTACATGTCATACAATCCATATCCACAGCAGGAAGTAAGACATCTCAGCACAGAGACGTACAAAGGATTTTCTATTGCTTTGATCAATGTGTATCCAATTCGTTATATACCAGCTTCTGGTTCAGTGGAATATGCTTCGAATTGGACGTTACAGATAAACACTAATTATGATCAGGAATTGGCTGATTATCAATCAGATATGCTTGTCTTGAACCATAAAGCAATGCAGACACTTGAGCAATATGTTGATAATCCCCAAGAGGTACTATCCTATGCAGGCAAGCAGGTCACAAACTTTAATCGTGATGATCTTGTTGATCCCAGTGAGCCACACGACTATATCATCATAACCTCACAGAATTTCCTTCCAGAATTCAATGATTTTAAAGACTGGAAGATAAACCGCGGATCAAACGCCGAGGTCTATACTGTCGAAGATATCTATACAAATTATGCAGGAACTAATCAAGCGGAGAAGATCAGAAATTTTTTGATACTCGCATATACGACATGGGCAGCAACCGACACACCATTGGAATATGTGCTTCTTGGAGGAGATGATGAAATAGTACCCGGAGTTAACTTCTATGTACAAGCAGGTGGCACTATAGGATACATTCCTTCAGATCTTTATTATGGAGGTCTTGATGGAAGCTGGAATGCTGATGGCGACAATCACTGGGGTGAGATGGAAGATAGCCCTGATTTCTATCCTGAAGTTGCAGTTGGTAGAATTCCTGGTGACACATCACAAGATTTTATTAATGCTTTGAACAAGATAAAGGATTATACCGATATTCCCAAACCAGCATTGGAAAAAGCATGTATGGTCGGGGAAAATCTCAATTGGAATCCTTTAACATGGGGTGGTGACTACAAAGATGATGTCGCCACAAGAATTCCCACAGATAATTACCATTTTTATACGCTTTACCAACGTGATGGCACGTATTCAGGAAATGCTGTGAAGGATGCGATAAATTCTGGAATGGGAATAATGAACCACATGGGACATGCCAATTTCGGTATTCTGATGGGTATGAGCCCAACCACGCCGGATACATTTATTAATGATGAATACGGATTTATCTATACCCAGGGTTGTTATCCTGCTGCCTTTGATAATCCAACCAGTGGTTCGGCAGAATGTGTGGGTGAGCGACTTGTAATCGCAGAACACGGACCGATGGCGTTTATTGGCAACACACGTTATGGATGGTATTCTCCGGGATCCATTGAAGGTACCTCTCAACAGTATGACAGAACGTTCTTTGATGCGCTTTTTGATGAAGATATTCGTGCACTTGGGAAAGCTAACGATTGGTCTAAAATCGCACTTGTCGGAAGCGTTGATAATCCATGGATGCGGTGGTGTTATTACGAACTTGTTGTGTTTGGCGATCCCAGCTGTGAACTGATAGTCACGGATGGAGAATTCCCTTACGTTGAAGTTTCTGATATCGAATATAATGATCTGAGTGGTGATAATGATGGTATTCTCAATCCGGGTGAAGATATCCAGATGGTTGTGGAAGTGCAGAATATGCCGGACTGGCAACTTGCAGAAAACGTAATCCTAGAACTCATATGTGAGAATGATGACATCATTATTCAGAATAATACTGCGAATTTCGGTTCCATAGCACCCGGCGCTACTGCAACAAATTATGCAAATCCCTTTACCTTTACGGTCGCAGAAGATTGCGGATATGAAGCAATTGATTTCAAGCTTCAGATCTCTGCGAATCAGTCGGCAACCTATCCCTTCAATAAAACCTATTATGGTACTTTCGAAGTGTCACTGGTGCAGAACAACTGGCCGATCTATCTCGGTGCAGAAGTGAAATCCTCTCCAATCGTGATTGACTTCGATAATGATGGTGAACAAGAGGTAGTGACGGTTGACAGACTTGGAAAGATATATGCCATCACTCCGAATGCAGAGACAAAACCTGGATTCCCGATTGATATTGAAGAGGAAGTATGGGCATCCCTAGCTGCAGGTGATGTGGATAATGATGGTGAGCTCGAAATTGTAGTTGCGACCAGAAACGGTATGATCTATGCAATAAATAGTGATGGATCTGAACTTTTTTCCTATCAGGGATGTGGACAGATCATTACGACACCGACCCTCTACGATGTAAATGGGGATGATCATCTTGAAACGATAGTATCATGTATTGATGGCATGCTGTATGTGATTGATTATACCGGCAATGATTTTGGTGATTTTCCTTACACTACAGGCGTGCCGCTTTGTTCGGATGTATCTGTCGGAGATGTGAATCAGGATGATGTTGTAGACCTGCTGGTCGGCGGAACTGACGGCAAACTGTTTGCTATTAATGCAAATGCACAAATGCTCGATGGATTCCCCATGCAAACAGAATCGCATATCTGGGCATCTCCTGTCATATTTGACGACCAGTATATTGCGTTTGGCAACAGTAGTGATAAGGTGTATATCATAAACGGAAACGGAGTGATCATTGCAGATAATACGATCTCCTCAAGTGTTTTCTCACCCCTGATTGCATTCAGCAGGACATATAATGGTGCATTCAATGTAGCATATACTACTCTGGGTGGACAACTTGCCATTCTTGATGCAAACGGTAACACAATTGGAAATTGGCCAAATACTATGACAAATTCATCAAAAACCAGTCCTGTCGCAGCAGATATCGATGGTGATGGGGAAGTTGAGATCTTTGCAGCTACAGTAGATGGTAATATATTCGCTTATAACTATGATGCATCATTGCTTTTAGCATTCCCTGTGCAGAATCCTACTTCAATAACTTCACCGATCGCTCTGTATGATGTTGACCAGGATGGTGACTATGAGATTATTGCAGGAACAACCTCCGGTGTATCTATGTGGGATTATAAAAATGCTCATGGTTCCTTCCATCCGTGGACGATGTACCGAGGGAATATCCAGCGTACAGGTAATTATGCAGATAATATGACCTACGCTGTCGAATCCCATCATCCCACCCAGAGCTTTGTACTGTATCAGAACTATCCAAATCCCTTTGCTCATTCTACCGTGATCTCCTACAATCCCGGAAAGTATCATTTTGAAAAAGCAAAGGTTGAAATATACAATATAAAAGGACAGATCGTACAGGAACTCACTTTCGACAATGATTCACATTCCATCCAGTGGAATGGGCGAGACCGCGCAGGAAACAAACTTGCAAATGGTATATATTTGTATAAATTATTGACAGAGAATTTCGATTCCGAAGTAAAAAGACTCCTACTTATTAAATAATATTTCAAGGTGCACCCATAGCTCAGTTGGTAGAGCAGCTGACTCTTAATCAGCGGGCCCAAGGTTCGAGTCCTTGTGGGTGTACCATTTTTTATTATTAGGAAAGTAATGGACAAGAATCAAATACGCACATTAGAACAAATTTCCATGAATGCATGGCCTTCGCTGCAAACCATGCTTTACGATAGCTGGATTTTACGTTTTGCACAGGGTGTAACTCGACGTTCAAACTCGGTGAATCCGTTATATGGTTCGAGAATTGATATTAAACAGAAGATATCCTTCTGTGAGCAACTCTATAACAAGAAAAACTTATCGCCTATATTTAAAATTACCCCAGCAATATTTCCACATGATCTTGATGATATTCTCTCTGACAAAGGTTACATAAAACAAGCAGAAACATCCGTACAAACCTGCGATCTGAAAAAAACAGTTTTTGAAACAAAGCCTGACATTATTATTCAAGAGAAGCTTGAAGAAGAGTGGGTAGGATCCTTTGTTGAGTTGAATGAATTTGACACAGAAAAAACCAAGTTCTATTTTAAAATTTTTAATAATATTGTACCGGAAGCAGTGTACGCCAGTTATCGTATCAGCAATCAAATCGTGGGATGCGGACTTGGTGTGAAGCAGAATGATCATATTGGACTTTTTGACATAGTCGTTGATAAAGAACATCGCGGAGTAGGATTGGGTTATTATATAGTGACTGCACTTATGCATTGGGGAAAATCAAAAGGAGCTATCACTTCATACCTGCAGGTAATGCTCGATAACCCGATTGCACTTCATCTCTATAAAAAACTTGGTTTTAAGGAGCAATATCAATATTGGTATAGAATAAAAACTTAGTCGTTCGTATCTTTATGTGTAAGATGTCACCACATGTTTGTGAACATCCATGTTAAATGCAAACACAAAGGAGGATGATTAAATCATATAGAATAACTTATGAATAGCCACGAGATAAATCTCTTGGCAAATTAAAAAGGAATTTTAATCATATGAATATTGACACTTAAAGGACTTATCCATCATAGATTTTATATGGAAATTATTAAGGAGTATCATGAATAAAACGCTCATATTTATTCTTATTTTGGTTTTTAGCTTATCCAGTTTTCTTTTTTCTGAAGTCAACCAAATCATTGAAGATGTCTGCATCTGGAAGGTAGAATCCGATAGCAATACCGTATATCTCATGGGTTCGATACATTTCCTCCAGGAATCTGATTATCCTCTGCCCGATGAATTCTATACGACTTTTGAGGATGCAGAGAATGTTGTGTTTGAAATAAACTATGACAGCACACAAACATCTGAATTCCAGCAATATACTGTTCTCAAAGCATTTTGCCCTGATGGAGAGACTTTCCAGAGTATGGTAAGCGACTCAACGTATGACATTACAAGAAAAGCTTTGCTTGAATTTGGGACACCCCTTGCTCAGCTTCAACAGTTTGAACCCTGGTTCCTTGCAATCATGATGCTCAGTCTCAAACTTCAGCAATATGGATTCAATCCAAAATTCGGGGTAGATAAATATTTCTTCAACAAGTCGAAAGAGGAAGGAAAAGCCATCCTTTGTTTTGAAACTCCGGAATATCAAATGGATCTGCTCGAATCTCTCGGTGGTGATGCTCAGGAGAAATTTTTACTTAAGACAATTGATGAGCTTGATGAGATGGAAACTTCTTTTATTGATCTTGTCGATGCTTGGAAGGCAGCAGATTTAGAAAAACTGGATGAATTGATCAATGCAGGTTTTTACGAATATCCAGAAATCAGGCAGTCTCTTTTACTCGACAGAAACTATGCATGGCTCAATAAGATAATAGAATATATTGGTGATAATAAAGATTATCTTATCATTGTCGGTTCAGGACATCTGGCTGGGGACGAAGGATTGGTTGATCTCCTTAGGGATGAGGGATATCATGTAATGCAAGTTAAAAGAAATGAAAAATAAGGGGAGTGATATTCCAGATCAGATTGAGTATTATGCAGAGCATTACGACTAGGAGGTAGAAGCAACCGGCTGGTTTGGTGCGGTTCACACTTTACTGCGAATTACTTCCCAAAAAAGGATTGTCACCCTGAGCCCAGTCAAAGGATCTCGCTAGAACGATTATCAACTATTCTGGAGATCCTTCAGTAGTTTCACTCCCTAAAGGATAACAATGATACTTTATATAGTATAGAGTGTGATTCCAATCTTGCTTACTTAATTTCTAATCTCTCAAACATTGATTTATCAATTTTCTCACAAACTCATTCTTCTCTCGATTACTCTTCAAAATGATCACTTGTTTCTCCAAATGTTTTAGTAATCGGTTGTATGTTCGTTTATAATCCCAATGAGAAACTAGTATCCAGTAGAGGATTGAATTCTTTGAGAAAAAGGTCTGGCGGAAACTTTCTACATTATCACTGAAGAGTTTTTTTCTGGTAACAATACGTTTGATTGACCGAGCCAATGCCTGAATAAACACCAGGGGAAAAGGGTAGTTCAGCCAGATGATCGTGTCTGCATATTTCCAGATAATATCACGCACAATGCTGAAATTCCCATCGATCACCCAGGTGCTCTGCTCAACAACCCGTGCTACTTTTTCCCGAAATTTATGCCTTTCTTCGATCTGCCAGTTCTTCTTCCAGAAAAGTGAATCAAGTTCGATATGTGGAATAGCTAAAATTCGAGATAGTGTGCATGCCAGCGTTGTTTTTCCCAAACAGCTTGTGCCTATGACTATGATACGCTTCACGCGTTCACTTCATAAGCGCAATGATACCAAATATCGTAAGATATCCGCTAAAAATGATTGCACTGAAGACACTCATAATGAGATGCTGAATATTGGTGTCGTGATACTGGATCGCACGAATTGTATGGAGGATAGCTGCCTGTAGAAGGTAGAGTCCATAGATGAGTACGATAGAAGCTTTTGTCGTAAGTCCCCAGCTCAAAATATAAGCAACCAGTGCAACCAGTCCGATTGCAAGATTCGCAAATCCGACTTCGAACTGCCAGTCGGGTCGCTCAGTCTGCCAACCCAACCGTTTTGCATCCTGTTTGTGAAATACGACATGACTGAAAAAGCTGAGTATACCTATCACAGCTACTGCCAGTAAAAGTATAATATCAATAGATCGTGCGACATCTGGCAGGAAAAAGAAACCCAGAAATATTGCAAGGGCAACAAGTAAGATCCTGATAATTGCAATACCTAAAGCCATTGTTTTCCTCTCTGATGTATTAATTTTTGGTTAACTTTAATAGACGTTCTTCTGCTGGATGACATCAGCAATTGTCCTGAACATTATTTTTATATCGAAAAGTAATGACCAGTTCTCGATATAGTAAAGATCGTATGCCAGTTTCTCGTATGGTTCAGTAGTGAGTTCTGCTCGCCCGTTTACCTGAGCCCAGCCTGTCATACCACCTTTCATTAACAAGCGATCATTCCAATTTAGTATTTCTTCTGCAAATTTATTATGAAAATATGGACGTTCTGGTCTTGGACCTACTAAGGACATATCTCCACGTAGGACATTAAAGAATTGTGGAAGTTCATCAAGCGAAGTTTTACGAAGAAAGTTTCCTATCTTCGTAGTCCTGTCCTTCTGATCCTTTGTAGAATATGTGGGTCCGGATTCTACTTCGGCGTCAATATACATTGATCTGAATTTGAGGAACCAGAACACTTTTCCATTCTTTGTAACGCGTTCCTGCTTATAGAGAACAGGTCCCTCAGAGCTCAGTCGAACCAGTAGAGCAAGTATCAAGTAAAGAGGAGAAGTCAGGATGATTAAAGGAATGACAAGAGCAAGGTCAAAAGATCTTTTGACAAAACAGCGCCACCTACTTATACTAAGATAAGTAATACCTATGAGCGGAATACCATCCAAGTCATCAAAATCCATAGAACCGGTCTTGAATTGGTATTTTGTTGGGATCATCCTCAGGAATATATCATTTTCTTTACAGTAGATTATAATTTTATTTAGGAATTTCTGATCAATATCTTCTTCTGCCACAAAAAGTGCATCAGCATCAATTTTTTCCAGTATCCTTTTATAGTCTTTAATAATGCCCAGATGTTTAAAATTTGTCTTGAGATGATAGCGTAGTTTTTCTGGAATCACATCTGAAATAGTACCTGCATAATTAAATCCAATATCTGGATATAATATCATCTTCTCTGCGATTTCCTGTCCCTTCTCATTCACACCAATGACCACTGCTTTCATGTTTCCAATGTTATGTTTGAGCATAAAACTTTTTAGCTTATTTATAAACCAGTGAGAAGCTATAAGTGTTATAATACTTACGGGTAATGAATACACAATCACGTATCGGGATTGGGGAAGTCCATCAAAAATGAAGGTAAATGCAAAAGTCTGAATAGTTGCAAAAACAGCCCCTTTCAGGATAGCTTTGATCTCGTTCATCCATTTCAAAGGACCAGAGTATTCTTTGTATAATCCGGAGATTACAAAGGAGAGAATCCAGATAATAACAATAAGCCATAGTACATGAAGATAAAGGTCAATATAGATATCAGGATAGGCATCAACATCACTCAGATGGATCAACCACCGGAATTTCATCTCGTAGGCAATGACGAATGTCAGTGCAACAGCGAAAATATCATTGGTAATTTTTAGTACAGTAAAAAAGAAATTAATTTTTTTCTTGGACATAAGTTATATCGAATATCAAACGTGATTTTTTATTTACGTAAGGATACGCAGAATTTATAAGAACTTGTCAAATTTCTTGAAAATAGAATGCATTGACTGAAAATATTGACGTGTTACTTCATTTTTTCGTTTTTGCAGAGAATTATTAAAATTAAGGAAAAAGACTATGGATAAATTTAAGGATACGCAATGGAACGTCGTTGACGAAAAAGTACTTGAAAATACAGTTCAGAGGTGCAAAGAAAGAGATATTATTATTCCTACCTATTCACAGATGATCAATCCAGAAACAGTGCCAGAAGGTATCAAAGAAGAGTTATCTCATATTGGATTATGGGATCTTCATCCAAGAAATCTTTTCAGGATTACCTGGAAGAACGATCCAGTGGAAAATGGCGGTGGATTTGATGGTGTGAATTATCTCGAGTTACCTTCAGAACTTACTGGTGTGAAAGCGAAGATCTATATTTTACTGGGTAAGTATTTCCCGACTGGCTCACATAAAGTGGGTGCGACTTTTGGACCACTTGTTGAGAAACTCATCAGGGGTGCGTTTGATCCCACAAAACAGAAAGCTTTATGGCCTTCCACGGGAAATTACTGCAGAGGAGGGGCGTATGATTCATATCTCCTTGCCTGTCCTTCAATTGCTGTATTGCCAGAAGAAATGTCTTCAGAACGATTTGAATGGCTGGAGAAGGTCGGTGCTGAGATATACCCTACTCCAGGTTGTGAAAGCAACGTCAAGGAGGTGTATGATAAAACAAAGGAACTTAAAGAATCACGCGCTGATGAGATAGTCGTACTAAATCAATTCAGCGAGTTCGGCAATGCAGTGTGGCACTATGCAGTAACTGGACGTGCTATGGAAGAGGTATATGAGCAAAATAAAAATGATAATCAGCGATTTTCAGGTTTATTCTTAACTCAGGGATCAGCAGGAACACTTGGCAGTGCTGAATATCTTCGAGAAAAGTATCCTCACATAAAGGTTTGTGCAGGTGAAGCGTTGCAGTGTCCAACTCTGCTCTTCAATGGGTATGGTGGTCACCGTATTGAAGGAATTGGAGATAAGCATGTGCCGTGGATTCATAATCTTAAAAATATGGACATGGTCGCAGACATTGATGATGAAGCATGTATGCATCTTATTAGATTATTTAACGAAAAGGCCGGGCATGAATATTTGAGGATTCAGGGCATCGATCAGGAACTAATAAATGAGCTTTCTCTTTTCGGTATATCATCGATCGCAAATATTATCGGATCTATCAAGATGGCAAAATATTATGAGATGAATGAATCAGATGTGCTATTTACTGTTGCTACAGATTCGATGGAGCTGTATCAGTCACGCATGAAAGAAATGCGCAAGAAATTTGGTGATTATACAGTCCTTAATGCAGCAGGAGATTTTCAGCGATATATGCAGGGGATCACGATCGATTATATGCTCGAACTCAGCTACTGGGACAAGAAGCGTATGCATAATCTGAAATACTTTACCTGGATAGAGCAGCAGGGAAAGACTGTCCAAGAACTGAATGCCCAATGGTATGATGATGATTACTGGAGCAGCAAAATGCACGCTTATGAGCAGTGGGATGAGCTGATTGACGAGTTCAATGAAAGAACAGGACTGATGAAAAAATATACTTAGATGCAAATACTGAAAAACGTAATTGTTCCGTTACAAAATGATGTCTGGCTCTGTGATGTGAAATTCAATACCCAGATACATGAAATAGTGAAGAAAGAAAAGGTCCCTTCTCAATCAAAAAAACTCATTGAGTATATCTCGCACAATAGAATACATGATCTTCATAAAGAACAGTATTTAATTCTTCTGCCAGCAGCAATAGATCCTCACGTGCACTATGACGATCCCGGCTTTACATGGAGAGAGGATTTCTATTCAGGAACACTTGCAGCAGCTTTTGGTGGTATCACAACGATCATTGATATGCCGTGTACTTCCATTCCTCCCGTGATAAACGGTGAGAGTTTTTCTCATAAGTTAGATGAAGTAAAGAACAAGGCAGTTGTTGATTATGCATTCTGGGGAGGTGTTTCTGGCACTGAATTTGATACTGGAGATGTGAGAAGAAACATGAAGGTGCTAAAGAATAAAGGTGTGGTGGGATTCAAGATCTATTTGATCTCAGGAATGGATGAGTTCATTGCTCTTACAAAGGGACAGCTTGAAAAAGTTGGCTACATTGCCAGAGAATTGAATATGTTGATTGCTGTGCATGCCGAAGATAAAGTATTTATTGAGAAAAAAAGTAGACAGTTCATAGAGAATGATCGGAATACTTTCAAAGATTATTGTGCTGCACGAAGTACTGAAGCCGAATACAGAGCTATAAAGACAGTGATCGATGTTGCAAAAAAAACCAATGCTCAATTTCATATTGTACATTTGAGCAGCAAAAGAGGTTTGGAACTCATTAGAGAAGCTCAGAAAAAAGGTTTGCATATCACTACAGAAACCTGTCCACATTTCCTGGCTTTTACACAAGATGATTATGACCACTTGGGTAACATACTTAAAACAGCACCACCAGTTAAATATAATGAAGATAGAGAAGCATTATGGGGTGGGCTTATTGACGGAACGATCAGTTTTGTGACCACTGACCATGCAGGATGTGACTATCCCAGAGAGAAAAGTACGGGCAACATCTGGAAAGACTATGCCGGAATACCAGGTTCAGAATTAATGCTTCCATTCATGGTATCAGATGCTTTTATGAAAGGAAGAGTAAATCTCTGTGAATTGCAGAAACTGGTATCTACTAATGCAGCAAAACAATATGGATTTCAGTATAAAAAAGGAAGTATTGCAGAAGGATTAGATGCTGATCTTGTTTTAGTCGATATTCTGTCCGAAACAAGGATAGAAGCAGAAAAACTACACTCAAAAGGAAAATACTCACCCTTTGATAAAGTGAATTTTAAAGGAAAGATCAATAGAGTCTACTTGCGGGGCAAGCCAATCATTGAAGATGATGTTTATGTCGGGAGAAAGGGTGAAGGGCAATTTCTCTATCCATCAAGAGCTTAAACTATTTGTAGATAAATTCATCAAAAAATATATGCGATACAATGATTCTGATAGCATTATTATACAATTTGTAATTGATTGAACAACCTATGAATTCGAAGCGAATACTCTGGATTGCACTGGTCATCTCGATCATAATTCATTTTCTTATTTTGGTTATTTTTCCGTACATATCAACTATCAGACTTGATTTTTTTCCTGCACGGGCTGAGGAAGAACGGGAGAATAGGCTGGTCTTTGAGATCGTTGAAACACCTGATGTGCCCGATGATGCACAGGATGTGGAAACAGATGTTGTTTCTGATAAAAGTCTTATTGCGGCTGATGAAATAGAGAGTGTCCTACCAGAAGGTGAATTACCATTCAATGATGGGGAATCTAAGATCAAGGACTTCCAGGAGATCGTTGAAGTGAAAATACTTTCTAAACAACAAATACGGGAAAAGGATATAAGTACTAACCAGCAGGATGATGAGCAAGAAGCCTTAGCTGCCGAGAAAGCAAATTCATCTCATGATCCACTTTCATCTCAAAAGGAATCGATACTTCCTCAGCTTCAGGAACAGAATATCAAGCCGACCTATGATAATATGATCAGTGAGGTTGAGAAGTACGGTGGTATCAGCTTCAATACATACAATTGGAATTTTGCACCGTATATGTTATACCTAAAGAAAAAGATCCAGAATAATCTTCATCCTCCTCCTGGATTTACTTATCTTGGATTAATACAAGGGAAAGTTCTTGTTCGTTTTGAAATTCTTCGAAATGGTAATCTCAATGATCTTGAAGTGCTTCACTCCAATGCCCATGCATCTCTTGTAGGTGTCAGTACTGGTTCAATTGAAATTTCTGCGCCCTTCCAACCACTACCGCCAGATTTTCCAGAGGACAGTTTGATCGTTACGTCATTGTTTTCATACATTGTTGAAAAAAAATAATCAAGGAGTTATATGTTTACGGATATCTGGATGTTTCTGAGCAAAGGGGGGGTGCTGATGATCCCTTTGTTCGTTTGCAGTATTCTTTCGCTTGCTGTAATCGTTGAAAAAATCATCAATCTTCGTACAAGAAAAGTATTATCTCCGGAAGTGTTGAATGTCGTGAGGAAATATTCATCTGACGGAGACATCAAGCTGGTGAGATCAGTATGTGAAAAAAATAAAAGTTTGCTTTCCAGAGTTATTCTGATCATTCTCGATCATAAAGCCATGCCTTATCAGCGGATGAAGGAGGAAATAGAGAATAATATCCGCCAGGAGATCAGGTCGTTAGAAAAATATCTTGGTGTATTAGAGACAATTGCAGCAGTTGCTCCTATACTTGGTTTGCTTGGAACAGTGCTTGGGATGATCAAGGTATTCAGCATTATCACTAAGGAAGGCGTGGGGAGTGCAGCATCCCTTTCTGGTGGAATTTCCGAAGCCCTGCTCACAACTGCATTTGGACTTTCTGTTGCTATTCCTACACTTATTTGTTATAATTATTTTTCCGGAAAATCCGAGGATATGATCCTCGATATTGAGGATGTGACGAATACACTTGTTACTAAATTGAGCGCACCGAAGGACGAAGAAAATGAAGCTGCTTAGAAAGAAAAGGCGACGGGTTGTCATTAACATAACATCACTTATCGATGTAGTATTGCTTCTGCTTATCTTTTTCATGATCTCTACAAATTTTATCGAACAGCCAGGTATGGAACTTGAACTACCGAATGCAGAGAGTGCAATTTCCTCGGTAAGTGCCGAGTTGGAAGTCATTGTACAGGAAGATGAAACAATCTACCTTAACGGGGAAATAATAACTCTTGATGAACTGGATATGGCTTTCAAGAATATGATAAGGGATGCAGAACAGTACAGTCTCTTACTCAGAGCAGATAAGAAAGCTTCGCACGGGATGGTTGTAGAAGTAATGGACCTAGCCAGATTGAATGGTCTTCAGAAGATTGTCATTGCTTCAACTAAAACAGTGAAATATGACTGATCAAGCTGTAAAATGTTGACATGAATTTAGTAACATCCTCTTTTGCTGATTAGAATAAGGAATTTACCTGATGGAAGAAAAGAATATTCGTATTAAAAATGCACATATTTGTCAATTCACAAATGGAGCATTTGTGCCGATTTTTGGAGATATTATTATTCGGGATGAACAGATATATGCTATCGAATCCCGATCTTACAAAGAATATTTAAAGCAACCGAGTAAGAAAAGAAAATTTGAGGAGAATAATAACGCTGAATATGACGCTCAAGGGAGATTTGTACTTCCTCCTTTAACCAATTTCCATGAGCATATCTATTCGCGTCTAAGTAAAGGATTACCGGTAACAGGGAGTATGAAGGATTTTAATAAGATCTTGGAGAATTTATGGTGGAAACTCGATAGAACACTCACACTGGATGCGATAGAAGTGAGTACGGAAATTGCTGCTATAGAAGCAATCAAAAATGGTGTGAGTACTGTTTTTGATCATAATTCTTCACCTTCTTCGATCGAGGAAAGTGAGGAAATCATCAAGCAGGTCCTCAAAGCTCGTGAGATCAATGCGGTGTTGTCTTATGAAGTCTCTGACAGAAATGGCGTTGAGAATATGAAGAAGGCAGTTGATGAGAACGTATCTTTTTTGAGATACAGAACAAGTGCGGATTTCAAAGGACAGTTTGGGCTTCATGCACTCTTTACTCTTTCGGATGATTCACTTCAATACATTAAAGAAGAAACAAAAGATCTCGGATGTGGCTACCATATTCATGCTGCAGAAGCTGAATATGATGCAGCTTTTTCACAGGAGAAGTATGGGTTGACCATTGCAGAACGTCTTGAAAAATTTGAGTTTCTGAATTCACTTACCTTTCTTGCCCACGGGAATCATCTTGTAGAAAAAGACTTTGATATTATTGCAAAATATCATAGCTGCTTGATTCATAATCCCGATTCCAATTTCAATAATGCCGTAGGTACGTTGAATATCGCTAGAGTACCGAAATCAATTCCCGTCCTGTTGGGAACTGATGGCATGCACTGCAATATACTCAAGACTATCAAGATGGCTTTCCTGACACTTCGACATATCAATCAAAGCAGCGAGATAGGATTTGAGAACATAGCACAAATTCTTTCGAATAGTTTTAATGTACACTCACGATTTTTCAATCATACTCCAACGTTACAAATGGGTGATGAAGCAGATTGTATCGTTCTCGATTATGTGCCCTATACACCGATCAATGCAGAAAATTTTCTCGGACATTTCCTTTATGGTGCGACAGAAACTTCGGTGAGAACCTTTTTGAGAAGAGGGCACTTCCTGATGAAAGATTATATTGTTGATCCAGAGGAGAAGATCTATAAGAGAGCGTATAACATTGGACAGGAAATCAGAGAACGTTTCGAATTTTTACAATCAAATGACAAATAAATTCAACATTGTTGGTAAGAACTTTGCCCGAACTGATGCCTATGAGAAGGTAACTGGAAGAGCCCGTTACGCTGCAGATCTTACATTCCCAAATATGTTACTTGCTGGTCAGAAGCGTGTTCCAACAGCACATGGAAAAATCCTTGCAATCAATACTGAAGAAGCAGAGAAACTTGATGGCATTGAAGCAATCATAACGTATAGGGATATTCCCGGGAAGAATGTCACGGGACTTGTTCAAAAGGACCAACCAATCCTTGCCTTTGATAAAATATATTGTCCTGCTGATGTTGTCGCTATTGTAGTGGGCAGTGATAAAAAAGTAATTGATAAGGCACTATCAAAAATTGATATCGTTTATAAAGAAGAACCAATTCTTTCGGATTACACAAAGGCATTAGATTCAGACGCACCTTTAATCCATCCTGAGAATCGTTCTAACCTTGTGGTTCACTATCCACTTAGAAAAGGAAATATCGATAAGGGCTTTCGTGAATCTGACATTGTCATAGAACGAACTTATTCAACACCAGCTATCGAGCATGCGTACATAGAGCCGGAGTGCGTCATTGCAGTTCCAGATTTTAGAAAAGATGTTTATAAAATATATGGCTCAATTCAGAATCCATTTACCTGCCGAAGAATTGTCGCCGAAGTGATGGGATTACCTCTTACGAAAATCCATGTAATTCAGAACGAGCTTGGGGGTTCATTTGGCGGAAAAGATGACACAATGGATATTCTTGCTGCAAGAGCGTGTGTTTCCTCATGCAGGATAAAAAAACCTGTAAAGATTCTTCTTTCGCGTGAAGAGTCGATCATCGAAAGTTACAAGCGCCATCCCTATACGATGAAGTACAAAGTTGGAATTACCAAGCAAGGTCTTCTAAAGGCAATGAAGATAGATATTCTGGCTGATGCTGGCGCTTATGCCTCGATGAGTCCTTTCGTGACGTGGCGTTCTGTGGTACAGGCGACAGGTCCCTATGAAGTCGAACATGTACATACCGATATTCGAGCAGTCTATTCAAATAATCCATACACCGGTGCAATGCGTGGATTCGGGTCACCTCAGATCATTTTTGCACAGGAATCACTCATGGATGAACTTGCAGACTTGATTGGCATTACTCCTTTGGAAATCAGGAAACTAAATGGGTATAAACAGAACTCAACAACTGCAAGCGGACAGGTGTTGAACCAGCATACAGTGAGTTTGCATGAAGTGATCGATAAAGCAGTTTTAGAATCAGGTTATATTAATAAGTTGAAAGCAAACAGACAGCAAACAATTGATATATCAGATCATTTATATCTTGATAATGATGAATTCATAGATGGTGATACTACAAGAACTGGTATAGGTATGGCTTGCAGCTTCCGTGGTTGCTCCCTTGGTGCGGAAGGCATTGACGCTACAGGAGCACTAATCAGTGTGCAGAACGATGGCAGTGTGTACTTGATATCAGGTTTGGCAGAAAATGGGCAGGGATTACGAATGACATTCTCGATGGTTGCAGCGGAAGTACTCGGTATAAATCCCGAAGAAATCTACTACCTTGAGCAGGATACAAGCAGGATAGCTGATGGCGGACCCACTGTTGCCTCGCGCTCAACTCTTGTCGGAGGAGAAGCTGTAAAAGATGCTGCAGAAAGAGTACGGAGCAGAATTGAGTCTGTATTAACATCATTTTGGAATGTTAAAAAGAGTTCGAAGTTTATATTTTCTAATGGCTTTATCAGAATTGCTGATTCAAAGAAGAGCGTTAGTTTCTCGGAAGCTTGCAAACAAGCGTATCTCAACGGAGTGAATCTCAGTGCTTATGGGTGGTTTAAAGGACCAAATGTTGATTGGAATGAAGAGGTTGGGCAGGGACCAGCATATTTTACCTATGTATATGGATGCCAGATTGCAGATGTTCAAGTAGATGTCGCCAGTGGTAAAATATATGTGAAACGGGTTACTGCTGTACATGATGCAGGAAAGATTATTAATCCATTGAGCGCATTAGGTCAAGTGTATGGTGGCGTCACGCAAGGTGCTGGATATGGTACTATTGAGGAGGTTATCGTAAAAGATGCAGTAATTGAGAACATCAATCTTGATGAATATCTCATTCCAACGAGTATGGATATAGGATCAATCAAAGCATTTTTTGTGGAAAATCCTGATAAATTTGGTCCCTGGGGTGGAAAGAGTCTTGGTGAACCTACACTTGAGATCACCGCTGCTGCTATCAGTAATGCTGTTGCAAATGCCCTTGGTAAGAGATTCTATCACCTTCCACTCGATCTTGAACAAATCAAAATTGGCAAGACCCTTCATCAGATCAAGGGAGGTGTATAGTGGAATTTGTTGCATTTGATCACATCCATGAAGCATTGAGTTTTTTATCACAGAATAGGAGGCAGTCTAAGATACTTTCCGGTGGCACAGATCTTCTTATTGCTCTTAGAAAAAAAGATCCATCACTCAATAGTGTAAAGTATATCCTATCGTTAAACCACATCCCTTCATTAAAAAATATCACATGTAATGATTTTGAATGTGTAATTGGTGGGGCGACAACTTTCAAGACTATTCTATCCAATAAAGGAATAATAGAGAATTTTCCATTACTGGCTGATGCTGTTTTGCAAATTGGTTCACCACAGATACGAAATGTCGCTACCATCGGGGGGAACATTTGTAATCTTGCAGCATGTGCAGATAGTATTGCACCTCTTCTGATATATGATGCAAAAGTTAGAATTCAATCGGTAGATAGTGATCGTGTTATTCCGCTGGAAAAAATACTTATCAAACCCTATACTGTTAACATACAATCTCATGAAATTTTGTCAGAGGTTTTATTACCTTTACCAGATAAAACGGGTAAATCTTGTTTCCACAAACTCGGAAGAAGGAGAGGAGTCTCAATAAGCAGAATGAGTTATGCTATCTATATTCGAACTGAAAATAGCACTTTGATGGACTTCCGTATCGCTCTCGGTTCTCTTTTTCCAATTCCAAGAAGATTGAGATCATTAGAAAATGAAATCATTGGTTCTGAAGTCAATCCTCAATTGTGGAGGGATGTGAGCAGAAAGATTGCCCACCAGATAGTTGATGAAACTGGTATTCGCTGGTCAACACGTTATAAAAGTCCTACAATTCAACAGCTTTTGTATACAAGTCTTACGCAGTTGACCTAACTTGTATTATCACTACATTATTTTGTAATAATTATCAAGGAGTCAACATGAATTTCTCGAAGAATCAAAACACATTCTCAATTCTATTCACAATCATAATAATTTTTGTGTTTGGATGTACTAATAAAAGTAACTCAATTATAAATGTAACGAGTAGTAATTTTGGTGAAATTATTCAGAATGATCTTGCTATAGTCGTATTCATTCCAGCAAACTGTACAGAATGTAAGGATGTGATAAACTCTTTCAAAGAGATTACTCAAGAAATGTCCGATGTCGTAGCGGGACAAATGGATGTACAGAAAAACGAGCAGTTTCTCAAACAGATTCGCTTGAGAGTAGAAGATGGTCAACCAACTATCGTAATTTTCAGCAGGGGTGATTATCAGGATGGAATTCTGGGTTCACGAACCACTGAAGAATTAAAAGAAATCATTCAAGGAATAAAAGACGAGTTACAGCTCTGGAAGGATGTGGAAGATGGGAAAGTGTCCTTCCTCGAAGCATTTGATTTTACCCTGAAGGACCTTGAGGGGAATGATGTTACTCTGAGTGAAGTGGGAGGGCTTGTCATTCTTGATTTCTGGGCAACGTGGTGTCCACCCTGCAAAGATGAAATACCTTATCTGGTTGAGTTCTACAGTGCCTACAAAAATCGTGGTTTAACAGTGCTTGGCGTAAGTGCAGAAGAATCTTCTGTCGTAGAAGCATTCGTGTCTGATTTTGCAGCACAAGGTTCGGAGATAACTTATCCGATACTTATAGATATGGATAGAAAAGTATCCAAGATGTATGGTATTAAGAGCATTCCGACAACCTTGTTCATATCCCCTGATGGCAAATTACTCAAGAAAGAAGTTGGTTTTACTGAAAAATACGCTGATGATTTCAGAAAAATTATTGAAGAAAACCTTCCACGTTAGCGATCATTAAGGAGACATCATGAAGAAATTTATACACAAGACCATTATCTTAATTCTTATCAGTTTATTTTTTATCAACTATTTGTTTGCAGAGGAAGCAGTAAAAGAAGAAATTCTTTGGCATGATTTTGAAGAAGGAATTCAACAGGCAAAAGTTGAAGGAAAAGATATCATCATTGATTTCTATACAGATTGGTGCCACTGGTGCCATGAGATGGATAAGACGACATTTGCAGATTCATCGGTGATTGCATATATGGATGAAAATTTTATTCCTATCCGCGTCAATGCAGAAAAAACAACAGACTATGTTACTTTCAAGGGCTCAACTCTGAACCTTAAACAACTTACCACGGCATTTGGCATCTCTGGATTTCCTTCATATGCTTTTCTGACAAAAGATGCTGATATGATTACTGTTGTACCAGGATTTCTCAAGGCACAACTTTTTATAAATATTCTAAAATACATTGATCAGGCATGCTATGATCGTCAAATCACTTTTGATGAGTTTATGCAAAAGAAAGGGGATTGCGAGTAACAAAACACAAAGGAGTTACTCCAATGGAAGACAACAATGAGTATTTTCACTTTGTAAGTACTCACGATGAAGCCCAGTCGATCATCAGCCGACATGCTGATTTCTGGATTGCAGATTGTATGTGCAGAAAACCTCGAGGAAGCTGCCGACATGGTAGAATTGATGTGTGCCTTTCCTTTGACGATTCAATAGGAAGCTATGCCTTGGGAATGAAAAAAGTAGACTCATTTTTCGTACAAGAGCTAATGCGTCACGCTGATGAAGAGAAACTGGTAACACGTCCTTTTCGGGATGAGAAAGATCCCAAAAAATTGGCGGAATATGCTTTTGCTGTTATGACTGCTGCGAATATTTTACTAATACTGATGAGCATTGTGGAAAGGGAAAATATATTCAGTTCACAGATTTAAGTGCTTGCACAGATTGCGGACAATGTTTAGATACATGTTACTTCAATGCGAGAATTTTAATAAATGGACGAATGGCCTTAATTGAACATGCTTGTTATGGTTGCGGATTATGTGTACCAGAATGTCCTATCTCATGTATCGAAATGATACCCAGATAATAAAAATTGAGAGCTAATTTACTACTATTTCTTGCAGCAGCTATCTGGGGATTTGGTTTTGTGGCACAGAGAGCTGGAATGGATTACGTGGGTCCTTTTACCTTCAATGCAATTCGATTTGCTCTGGGAGCGTTAACGCTTATTCCACTACTATCCATACGATCAAAAGTTTTTTACTGGTCACCCGGGGAACATGATACAAGAATAAGTCCTTTTATGGGTGGTATGGTTTCCGGATTCGCTCTTTTCGCTGCGAGCTCACTCCAGCAGAACGGGATCGTCTTTACTACAGCCGGCAAAGCTGGATTCATTACGGGATTATATGTGATAATCGTCCCATTACTCGGACTCGTCTGGAAGCAAAAAACACATACTGGAACCTGGATAGGTGCAGTGTTTGCAGTTCTGGGTCTTTATCTTATTTCAATGCATCAGGATTTGCATGTGATAGTGGGAGATCTCCTTGTGCTCGGAGGTGCATTCTTCTGGGCAGTCCACGTTCACGTGATCGGCTGGTTCACTGGCAAGATACATCCAATTCGGCTTGCTTTTCTGCAGTTTTCTGTTGCTGCAATATTGAGTTTTGTTTTTATGATAATTTTTGAAAAAGTACATGCTCCAAGTATTCTTCTCGCCTGGCAATCAATAATATTTGCAGGAGTATTCTCCGTGGGAGTTGCGTTCACCCTTCAGGTCATTGCTCAGCAGGAAGCGCATTCATCACATGCAGCACTTATTTTAAGCATGGAAGCAGTATTTGCTGTTATTGGAGGATGGCTTCTTCTGCATGAAGGTCTTACACTAAAAGGTATTATTGGCTGTACGTTTATGTTGACGGGTATGCTTCTTTCTAATAGTAAAAAGTCACCAGCTGTATTCTCTACTGGTAAATTGTAGTATTATTTATGATTAAAAAATGATTTGACAATAAATAATAAACATATATCTGAGTAAATATGAAAAAGGATAATTCAAAGGTATGTACAATTTTTTGCATACTAGTAGTAGGGATTTCACTTATGGCAGCACAGCAACATACTCCAGAAAAGGAACCCGCAAAAGTCTATTTTACCAAAGATATTTCCGATGAGGGGCTTGGAAGGCTCTCTTAATATGGTGTATATTAATGTCATTGCAAATATTTCTATACTTTGCGATTGTGCTTCCTGGGCACCACCACCCTTTATGGATGATATCGGCATAGTCGCATCAAAAGATATGCTGGCAATAGATAAAGCTTCTCTTGATCTTGTAAATGAGCATTATGGCGCTGGGGATACTTTTGCTAAAGAAAGCGGCACCAGTGGAAATTCACAGATTGATTATGGTTATTCAATTGGATTGGGAAATAGACACTACATACTGATAAATACCGATGAGGAGAAGAATGAATAATGTCTTTACTTACAGATAAAGAAAGAATCGAATTATTTCCCATTTTTAAAACCTGCACCTATCTGAATACTGCGTCGACTGGTGTGATACCCGAAACGGCGATTGCTGAGCAGGACAGATTTATGAATTTCTACAGGGCTGAAACGCTGCAAACCCAGCCTGAATCTTTTGAAATTATAAACAAGATAAAACAAAAAGTTGCAATCCTGCTTGGAGCAGAATCAGATGAGATCGCCCTTGTGAATAATACTTCTCTCGGCATTTGTATGGCTGGATGGGGAATTGAGATGTCCCAAGGCGATGTTATTGCGCTTCCACCTGGGGAATTCCCTGCGAATGTGTATCCTTGGAAAGGCTTGGAGGTGCGGGGAGCAAAGGTTTATATCGCCGAACAGGATGGAGAAGAATTTCTTGATGTGGACAACCTGCGAGTACTCGCTCCTTCGTGGATTAGATTTTATGATGGATACCGAATCGACATACAGGAATGCTCAAGGATTGCGAAAAAGCATAATGCTTTGTTATCAGTCGATGGTATTCAGGGGGCTGGAGTAATGTATCCCGATCTGAAAAATTCAGGCGTGGATGCATTCTCGGCAGGAGCTCAAAAATGGCTGCTATCACCAACAGGGACCGGAATCCTCTTTGTGAGAAAAGATGCACCGATTCGTTCGATTTTTCAAGGGTGGCTCAATCGATTCCTCGACACACTTGATTTTACTAATGTACGCAAATATGAGATACCAGAACCAAGAGATGCGTCACGATTTGAGATTGGAAGTTATCCCTATCAAGCGCTCTTTGCGATGCATGCTTCTGTATCATTTCTTGTTGATATCGGAATTCATAAGATTCAGGTATATACGCTGAGGATGGCAGAAATGTTTGTGGACGAATGTAAAGCTCTTGGACTAAAGGTTATTAGTGTCGGTGGGAAAAGGCGTTCACCAATAGTTGCAGTGTATATACCAGAAGCAGTACAAGTACATCAAAAGCTTCAGGAGAAAAAGATCCTGTGCTCCTGCCGTGAGGGCAATCTGAGATTTTCTTTTCACGTGTATAATAATGAGAGAGACATAGAAAAAACTATCGACGTTTTAAAAACAGCTATCAAATAGAAGGAGTACTATGAAAATTGTTGCATTCAACGGAAGCCCCCACAAAGAGGGAAATACCTATTCATTACTGAAAATTGCTTGTGAAACATTAGAAGATGAAGGAATTCATACGGAGATACTACACCTTGGAGGAAAGCAGGTTCATGGTTGTCTTGCCTGCAGGAAATGTTTCGAAAATAAAGATAATAAGTGTATTCAAACTGAAGATATAATCAATACCTGTATCCAAAAGATGGTAGAAGCTGATGGCATGCTGATCGGTTCTCCCACCTATTTTGCAGATGTTACTCCAGAGGTGAAAGCACTTATCGACAGGGCTGGATTTGTGGGATTTGCCAATAATGGTTTGTTCAAAAGAAAACTTGGTGCTGCTGTCGTAGCAGTTCGTCGGGCAGGAGCAATACATGTCTTTGATTCTATAAATCACTTCTTTCTTATTTCCCAGATGATCATACCCGGTTCCAGCTATTGGAATCTCGGAGTATCAGGAAAATCGGGAACAATTACCGGCGATGAAGAGGGGATCGGGACAATGACAAACCTCGGGAAAAATATGGCGTGGCTGCTCAAAAAAATATATGATAAATAGGAGTACATAATGGATAATTACAGAGAATTTAAAGAGATCGATTTTGATAAGCCATCATTTTTATTTAAGTTGAGTGATTCCCTGGTATATTTGTTGGGTGGTGCGGGTTTTTATAATAAATATATTGATTCCATTCCTCTAAACGGGGATGAACAAGTGCTGGATTTTGGCAGTGGAGGTGGTGTTGCGTCTAAACTGCTTGCAAAGAAACTTTCGACGGGACACTTGACCTGCCTTGAACCTTCGAAATGCTGGATAAAACGACTTAGAAAGAGATTGAAGAAATTCAAAAATGTCACGTTAATCAATACATATATTGATCAAGCTGATCTGCAGGACGATACATTTGATATCATCCTTATCCACCATGTGCTGCATGATATTCATCCTGATAAACGAGCTGACGTTTTGAAGAATCTTTCAAGGATTCTCAAACCCAACGGTCGGATTTATATAAGAGAGCCAATCAAGAAATCCCATGGAATGCCCTACGAAGAAATAAGAGAATTGTTCAAGGATATTGACAGAGATGAAAGTGAATTCTCAATAAAAACTAATAAAGAATATTCAGGAATTTATTCTTAAAGAAAGGATATAACTATGAAAAAAAGGTTTGTGATCTTAGCAGTGATAGTACTCATTGCATTAGCATTTTCTTTTTGTTCGAACTCGAGTGGTCCAACACCGAATTTTAAATATCTTGGGACCTGGCTTGGTATCACTTCATATGCTAATACTATTTCAGTGACTATTAGCAATGTAAGCAACAAAGAGAAAATCACTACGATAAAATTGTATTATCCAAATATTGATGGCACACCGGGATATCAAGAAATTGAATATACCAATTCGGACGGAATCACTGAAGTGACAAACGATACATTTGATTTTACAGAGCCCGGAGCTGAACCAGGATCGCAGGTGAATATAAAGGGAATTTTCCAAAGTATTACACAACTTACCGAAACATTTATTGCTTATACTGCAACTGATACGGTATAGGGAACCTATACAGGTACAAAACAATAAGCTTTAAAATAATTATGGATCCACGAGAACAACAGCAAACGAAATGGCTCACGATCAACAGGATCACTGCGCTGACAGATGGTGTGTTCGCTATTGTAATGACTCTGCTTGTCCTTTCTTTGGAAGCTCCGGAACCCCATGAAATAACCAACATCGTCCATTTGAAACATCTATTAATGAATCAGTGGCATGTGCTTTATATCTACTTCTTAAGTTTTCTTATCTTGGCGAATTTCTGGATCGCGAATCATTCTGAGTTTTCACATTTGAAAGCAACAAATATTATTCACCTCTGGTACAGCATCATATTCCTGATGTTCACCGCACTTCTTCCCTTTACCTCGCAACTATCTGGAGATTACCCTCATTACTGGCTTACCCAGGGATGTTTTCATCTCAATATGTTTCTGATAAGTGCAACGTTTTTAATGAGCTGGCAGTATGCTTCATATAAACGAAGGTTAATTAAAGATAATGTGTCTGATAACCTTTTGAAATATATTCAAATTCGAATCTGGGTAACTCCGATTGTGGCTATCTTATGTATACTGCTCGCGTTTTTTATACCAAACTACTCATCGATTCCATATATTCTCATTCCAATCATACATCGAATAATTGTACCGAAATATAAAAAACGATCTATTGCCGATAAGGAGTAATTGATGAAACCGCAGCTCTTTGCTTTGATTACTGCTATTGCCTGGGGAGTTGGTGGCTACTTCGAAAAAAAGGGATTACATCTGGGAAATCTTGCTCCGCAAATGGGAATTACCATTCGCACATTCATTGCTCTTATTATACTTGGCATAGTAAGTATCCCGTATTGGAAAACAATTCCACAAGCTGGTGGCAAAGCGTTAGCGTATATGATCATTGGTGGCGGAATCGTTGCAGGATCAGTTGGTATGTTGTGTTTCTATCATGCCATCAAAGGGGGTCATCTCGACCAGGTAATGCCTATTGCATTTACCTCTCCACTTTTTGGCGCTTTGATGGGTATCATTTTTGCTGGAGAGCCACTTACTTTAAAGAACGGTATTGGCATCGTACTTACAATCGGTGGGATCATCACACTCACGATTTAGTATGGATAAAAGGAAATTAAAGAAGATCATAATTATCCTTTCAATCATTGTTGTTTTTTTTATCATTTTTTCGATCGTTGTATCTTACCATGCCATCTATACTGGTGTGAAGAGAATTTGCGTGGAAGCAAAGCAGGAATACGGTCAGGATTGTGTAAATTCACTGGCACGTTTCATTAAATCTGATGAACATACCATCAAGAAAAAAACACATGCCATCTGGGCATTGGGACAACTTGCTGATGCACGTGCAATAACATATCTCAAAGAATTTCAGAAGAAATTTGATTGCGAAGATGATTCAAAGAAATCAAAAATATGTTACGAGATCCTAAAAGCACTCAAATGGTGCGAACAGGGAAATGCAACAAGCTGGATGTATAAAAACAGGAGCTCGTGGAATTAAGTGCATGCTTATCGTCAAATTGTAGAATTGATTACGCAATGTGCGGAATAAATTCAGCAAAAATTGCTTTCAATTTACAACAAACAGTTAAAGTTGATTTGAATGTTACAATCTCAAAGGGCAGCTTGTGAAGAAGCTCTATTCTGGCAATACATCAAAACATACGGTCATGTGGGATGGAAGAGATGAGCAGGATAAAAAACTTGAAAATGGTGTGTATTTCTACAAAATGGATGTGAACGGCACAACAATTGACACAAAGAGGTTAATTCTGTTGAGATAGATATATAGTTAATTACGGAGGTCTTAATGAAAGCAAAAAAAGGGGTTTTTGTAAGTAGTATTATTATCTTGATATTACTTATCAGTTCTTCTTTATTTACTGATTCAACATACAGAGATTCACTTGATATGCTGCTGATCGGTTCGAGTTATTTCAACTATCATAATCTTAGAAATCTGCTCCAGAATCTTTCCGATAGCGCAGGTGTAGATGTTAATTTCGATATCTATGCGATCAATGGTATGTATCTATATGACCATGCATACAATATGGTAACTGAAGCAAAAATTCAGGAGAAGGATTGGGATTATGTGATCCTGCAAGGTGGAGGAAGTGTCACTGCATATCCTGATTATTATACAGCACATCCAGTTTATCCTGCACCTGTGATCCTGAAAAATAAGATCATGAATAATTGTGATTCTACCAGAATGGTCTTTTGTATGCCGTGGGCATTTGAAGATGGCATGACGTGGGTGCCCGGATGGACCGATACGTTTGTAGATATGCAAAATCATATTTACGATAATACCCTGTTGTGGTCAGATATGGTTGGCTTCGAGATCTCACCAGTGGGTTGGTCATGGAAAACAGTGCTTACAGAACTTAATTTCCCTCTGCATTATTTACATATGAGTGACTGGAACCATCCATCACTCAGAGGTTCCTATCTCATGGCTTGTACGATATTTTCAACTGTATTTCAGCAAAGTTGCATCGGAGTGGACTACAATCCCGGAATTGAGGATGATGAAGTAACATATTTCCAGACAGTGGGAACGAATATGGTGCTGGACAGTCTCGATCTTTGGAATATCGATCCGATTTACGCTGTTGATCCGAACAATGAACTCGAACACAACTATCTTCAACAAAATGTACCTAATCCATTTCATAATAACACAGAAATATATTATTCTTTGAAACAGTCTGGGCACGTGGAGATAACTGTATATAATCTTATCGGGCAGCGTGTGAATACATTATATTCCGGAAATGAGCCTTCGCAGGTGCTGCAATGGGATGGGACTGATGAGGGGGGAAATAAATTACCAGCTGGTGTATATTTTTATAGATTATTCCTTGATGGTGAAAATCTTGAAACAAAAAGGATGATCTTATTACAATAGTCCAAAACTTTATAAGGACATCTTATGAGTGGTTCAGACTCCATTGAAGAACTGATACAAAAAGGTATAGTTGCAGGGGATGTGGACATGAATGAGGAAAATGCAATCTGGTGCTCGCATAGTAGTGATAAAGTCGATATTGCTCAGGTTTTGATGAAACTGGTGCGCCAGCAATTCCCTCTGTCATCGACAGGCAATGACCTTCGAGCGTTATCGATTGGATGCGGATCAGAGCCGCAGTTTCAAATCCTCGAATCTGCATTTCGTGGTGGATTATATCTGCTTGATATCGATCCCCATCCACTTTCGATTATCAAAACAAATATAAAAAATCTTTCAATAAACCATGTGCAGACCGTTGAAGCAGATTATACTACAACACTGCTTCATGCTCCTGATGCAAAAAAGTTCAAAAAAGATGTACTCAAAGATCACGAACTCGACCTGATCGTGCTTCATCACTCTCTTTATTATTGCAGTGCATCAGTGTGGGAAGAGTTATTCAACACTCTAAGTACAATACTTCTCTCCGAGAGAGGTGCGATCCATGCGGTTATGATGTCATCACGATGTAAAGAGAATGATTCCACCACCTGGCTTTATAATCATTTTGCGGGGAAATATTTTGGTGTACATAATGACCAGGACTTGAAAGCATTTGGTGAAAAATTAAGAAATCATAACAATTTTAGAAATGCGAACATACATCAAGAAACCCACAAAGTGAAGTTTTTCATCAACGATTTTGAGAAATATATGGCAGTGATCTGGATGATATTGTTGTATCCAAATGTACATAACTATTTCGTCGAACAGAAAAAAGAGATCACAGAATATATCTATGAGAATTTTTTCAAATATCAGAAATCCCTTATTCAGGAACAGGATCATTTGGTCATAACGAGATAGAGTAACTGTACTTTTTAACTCCCAGGGAATCACGATTTGAGTTGAGAACAAAGAAATATGAATAACTTACATTCTGAAGTCTCCCGATACATCGGGAAAATCCAGTCCACTGATTGAGTTGATTTACATAGCCAATAAAAACACCATCATTCCCGTGTAAGCAGGAATCTCTATTCAATAAACTAACACTATGGTAAGCTATTGATTATTGTGTAATAAAAGCAATGGATTTTAACCTTTTTAGAATTGAATTGCATGTGAAACATGCCGCACCTATGGCGCTTAATTTGTATCTTTTCTTGTTACCGAAGGCTGACGCCTTCGGCAAAAATATTTCATGCTTACAGCATTAATAATGTAAAACAAGATTCCAATCTTGTTAGTGTTTATTGATTCTTACGACTGGTGTCACAAAATGGCCTATGATACTTCAGATAAAGTTAAGAATTTACACGATTTTAAATGGCTAATATTGATTTAACTATTCAATAATTTTCGTCAGCGCTGATTTTCGACATTATGTAATCAATTTTCAATAAAAAATTGAGTATCTAATTTCCTTAATCTGTACTTCGTTCAAACATTGGTAACAGATATCCCATAAAATTAAGCTGCATTTTTGATTTCATTTTCATTACTATTAGATTCGAGATTAGTTTCCAAAA
>Ga0209834_10000250_pt1 | contig 33068 bp, 24 predicted proteins | sample Mar14236cmmetaG_FD_184134 | JGI IMG/M metagenome (GOLD analysis project Ga0209834, IMG submission 184134) | Marine hydrothermal vent microbial communities from Guaymas Basin, Gulf of California to study Microbial Dark Matter (Phase II) - Marker... ... | reverse complement strand
AATCCTGCTTCTTTTTAATGAAAAAGAAGTGGCAGGTTACGACTAACGAGATAATTAATATTCCTGATCAGGTCAGGGATTGGCTGTTAAGTCCTAAAGTCCCGGGGGCAAGACAACTTGTTTTGCACCGCTAATATTCCGCGTCCAACGACGAACTCGTTGAAGTCGGAAAAATTGCTCATAAAGACAGCCCCACCTTAAAAGTCCTTGACGAAATGCATCCCAATGGATATTGGGAGAATGATGGGTCTGGTTATCTGCTAAAATACCGCGGCTCAGTCTGGCCAATTATCCTTCTTTCTCAATTGGGCGCAAAAGCTGATTTGGACTCAAGGATAGCTGCGGCATGCATTAGGTATCTGGATGAAGCGTTGACGCCATTAGGTCAAATTTCTTCTTCTGGTCCTCCATCCATTGCCTTCAGAGGAATATCCTGGCAGCCATGCTCAATCTTAGATATTCTGGTCCACGTCAAAACTATGGATTTGAGTTGATGGCCAGCAGCCTCACCGGTGATGGCGCGGCTGCTATGGGCGATAGAAAAGCGACCTTAAGATATTATTCAGGAAAGATATATCCAGGATTCAAATGCGGTGCTAATAATAAAATGCCTTGCGCCTGGGCAGGGCGTAAGGTGATGCTTGCATTCAGCAACTCAAAGACTCAGAAAAAACTCCAACCATACAAAAAGCAATCGATCAGGGAGTAGATTTTCTTTTCAGCTGCGATCCTGCTATTGCAGAATATCCCAGTGGCTGGAATCCAAAACCTAGCGGCAAATGGTGGCCTGCCTGGAAACCTTGAATATTTTTCACCTTCCATCGATAAAAATAGAGCCTTCAAATACGCTATAATAGACTAGAAGTCCTATCTGATTTCTCGCCTGTTTTTATTGATATTGGATTATCAATGACTCCCGACATTATCCTGGTTCTTTCCATTCTTGCTTTCGCTATCCTGCTCTTTATCACGAACAAGGTCAGGATGGATCTGGTAGGATTGCTTGTCCTGGCCAGCCTTTCCATCAGCGGATTGATCACACCAACGGAAGCCTTGTCGGGATTTAGCAACCCGGCAGTGATCACAGTTTGGGCTGTCCTAATTCTGAGCGGTGGGTTAGCCAGAACAGGCTTGGCCAGCAAACTTGGCAAATTTTTCCTGCAATTGGCAGGTGACAGCGAAGTAAAACTGCTGACGATCATCATGCTCACCAGCGGCATTCTGTCTGGATTCATGAACAGTATCGGAGTTGCATCCCTATTTTTACCAGTTCTAATTGATATAGCTCGCCGTACCAAACGCCATCCGTCAAAATTGCTTATCCCGCTTGCTTTTTCCTCCCTGATTGGCGGTTTAAACACATTAATTGGCACGCCATCCAATATTTTGATCAGCGAATCGCTATCTGAGGCTGGATTAACGCCATTCCAGATGTTTGATTTTACTCCTGTTGGACTGACCATTCTTATTTGTGGCACATTATATATGGTCTTGATAGGCCGTCATCTTCTCCCTAAAAGAGACCCCTCTCGGGAATTGGCCCGCGGTTTGCCTGATGTGACCGACCTTTATGATTTCCAGGAAAGAATGGTTTTCATCCATCTTCCCGATAATTCTTCACTGGATGGTAAATCCCTCCAGGAGAGCCACTTTGGATCTGCTCTGGAATTGAACGTGGTCACTATTCTGCGTGAGCAACAAACGATCCTGGCCCCTGGACCAGATTTTCTCTTGCGTTCCGGTGACCGTTTGCTTGTCGAAGGACAGCTAGATCGCTTGTTTGAAATATATAATCCCGATCACCATTTTTTGGACCAGGAATCCCTTCCAATCGAGAAGATCCATTCAGCTGAAGTAAAACTAGCAGAAGCAACTTTACCGCCCGGGTCTACATTAATTGGATTAACGCTTCCACAGGTTGCTTTCCGACATGTTTATAATTTGATTGTATTGGCTATACGCAAAGAAGGTATCACCTACTACACTGACCTGGAAAATTTACCACTCAGAGAAAGTGATGTCCTATTGGTCAAAGGCAGGCAATCAGATCTAGATATCCTCCAGGCGGATAAAGATTTGGTTCTTTCCATTCCTGATTCTTTCCAGGATTATGAATTGGAAGACCACTTAATGATGGTCCGTGTCCCGCAAGGATCCTCCCTGGCTGGAAATACACTGGTTTCAAGCCGACTGGGAGATGCTTTTGGCTTAAGTGTCCAGGGCATTTTCCGCGAAGGAAATGCCGAATTAATGCCCTCGCCAGAAGAGGTATTACAGGTTGGAGATATTTTGGTCGTTAAGGGTAATATGGAAGACCTTCATACTATTCAGGGCTTCCAAAACCTGCTGATTGAAGCTGATACCCAACCGAATTTGGCAGAACTGGAAACCGCTGAAACCGGGCTGATCGAAGCTGTGCTATCTCCCCGGTCCGCGTTGGCTGGGATGGCCATTAGAGAATTGGATTTTAGATCCAGATACGGCTTAACAATCCTGGCTATCTGGAGAGAAGGCCGAGCTTATCGGTCACACCTTCGTGATATGAAGCTTCGGCTGGGAGACGCCTTATTATTATTTGGTCCCCGGCGCCGGCTGCGGCAGTTTGGTGCAGAGCCAGAATTCCTGGTTCTCAGCGAAGAAGCGCAGCCCGCTCCCAGAAGTAAAAAAGCACCCCTGGCAATCGCGATCATGGCTTTGGTCCTTCTTCCTGTTATTTTCAATTGGCTCCCAATATCTATCTCGGCCGTCGCCGGAGTTACCCTGATGGTCCTGACCGGCACACTTCGTATGGATGAGGCCTACCAGCTGATCGAATGGCAAGCTGTCTTTTTAATTGCCGGAATGCTCCCCCTTGGCATAGCGCTAGAACAAACTGGGGCCGCCCAACTGATCAGCAATAACATACTCTCGCTGGTTGGCAACACCGGACCGATAATAATCACCAGTGCGCTTTTTCTTCTTTCATCCCTTGGATCCCAGATCATGCCCAACCCAGCCGTAGCCGTTCTCGTGGCACCAATTGCTTTGAGCGCCGCAGCCAACTTGGGAATATCCCCCTATCCTTTGATGATGGCCGTAGCGGTTTCCTCATCGGCAACTTTTCTCAGCCCGATTGGACATCCCGCGAACCTGCTGGTCATGGGACCCGGGGGGTATCAATTTTCTGATTATTTCAAAGCTGGTTTACCCCTGATGATTATTGTTTGGCTGGTATTGATCTTTGTGATGCCACTATTTTGGCCGTTCTAAACTAGTTTATTGCTGGAGAAAATTATGGAACAACTGCTTGGTATATTTATTGGCATTGGACTGAGTGCAACTTGTGGATTTAGGATCTTCGTTCCTTTGCTGGGGATGAGCATCGCCCATCATGCTGGCGCTCTCTCTTTTTCACCCGGTTTCGACTGGATCGGTTCCTGGCCAGCTACTATTGCCTTTGGCATCGCTATGGTAATCGAAATCGCAGCCTACTACATACCCTGGCTGGATAATATGCTGGACACAATTGCTACTCCCGCAGCCATTGTGGCGGGAACAATAGCTACTGCTTCAATGGTTGGCAATGTCGCTCCTTTTTTACGCTGGTCATTGGCAATCATTGCCGGCGGTGGTGTCGCCGGCCTGATCCAGGGATCAAGCGTATTGGTCCGCGGTGCTTCAACTGCTTCAACTGCAGGATTAGCTAACCCAGCCGTGTCAACCGGGGAGCTGGTCGCTTCGGTCACCGGTACATTTATCAGCATCGTAATACCAACTATAGCCTTTATAATTGTGGTAATAATCATTTCCTGGCTCTTACCCAGGTTCTTCCGAAAATTATCAAAAACATAAACAACTATGAGAATAAAAAACAAAGAAATCAACAATCGAAAAACCCTCGACTCAATCATTCACAATGCAGAAATTTGCCATCTCTCTTGCTGTCTGGATGACAAGCCATACGTTATCCCAATCTCATTTGGATATGATGGAAAAACAATCTATTTCCACACAGCTCGGACCGGAAAAAAGAACGAGATCTTCTTGAAAAATCCGCAGGTATGTCTTGGTTTTGAGACAAATATTATATTAATTACTGACCAGGAAAACGCTTGCGGCTGGACTTTTGATTTCCAAAGCGTAATTGCCAGTGGTGAAATAAAAGAGGTTACTGATCCAGATTTGAAAAATCATGGATTGAATCAAATCATGCTCCACTACTCAAAGCAAAACTGGAAATTACCTGAACAAAGAATCCGCAACACAAAAGTCTGGCAAGTAAGGATTGATACAATCACAGGCAAACAATCTCCAGCAAAAACCAGCACTAAAGGAGAGTAAGGCCTACTGATTCCGAACCCCCATGTCTTTTCCATGGAATAGTTTTTTCAAAAATAAATTTGGATAGCATGTCTGGAAAATATTTCTTTTGTTCTTCCCACTGACCATTTTTTACTTATCATTTTTATCCCCAGCGTTACTTTAAACACGAGAACTGTCGAGAAGTGCTATAGTAAGAGTATATTTATATAATACGTAAGGCCTTATTATGATCAGACTCATTGATTTTTCTGGAAATTCATGTATTTTTCCAAAAAACAATCAAAAAAACATGGAAACCGAGTTCGGGCAAGGAATCCTGGAATATGCCCTGATATTTTCCTTTGTCGTTGTACTTCTGGTTGTACTATTATATTTCTTTGGTGACAGGGTGGAATATATTTACCAATCGATTCTGGATCACTTAAATTTTTAGAATAAAATCTTCTCGAGAAAATAACAAATCTCTACCAACAGGAGCTAATTTCTACCAATATTAGCTCCTATTTTATATTTAATCCTCCCCCAAAGGCTGAGATTGAGGGAACCTGGCAGTCATAATGTACAATATAGCCAGAAGGTAGAATTGGAGATTTTACATATGAAAATCGCTTTCACAGCTGACTGCCATTTAACAACCCGGTCAAAAAACCCGGAGCGTTTCCAGGCTTTATCGAATATCTTTAATCAGTGCAAAGATAATGATGTCCAGCTGCTGGTGATTGCGGGCGATTTATTTGATAAGGATTTGCCAAACTTTGCCGAATTTGAAGAATTGTACCGCTCCAGCAGAACGGGGGATATGGCTACTGTGATCATCCCGGGAAATCACGATCAGCGGCTCAGTCAAGGCGCCTTGATTGGAGAAGGTTTGCTGGTTTATTCAGAGCTGACACTGAAGCCGCTTAACGATTCGCGCAAGATCCTCTTTCTGCCGTATCAAGATAATAAAACGATGGGCGAACTTATTGCCCAGTTCGCCGAGAAACTTCAAGGCCAGAGATGGGTCCTTGTCAGCCATGGAGATTGGACAGCCGGTAGAAATACCCCAGACCCTTACGAAAAGGGGCTTTATATGCCTTTAACCCGAATTGATCTGGACACTTACCAACCGGAACTGGTTTTCCTGGGGCACATTCATCTTGCCCAACAGGATCAGAACCTATATTATCCCGGATCTCCCTGCCCTCTGGATATCTCCGAAACCGGATTACGCCAGTTTTTAATTATGGACACTGAGCAGGGAGAAGTCACCAGCCACCTTGTAGATTCACCACTATTATATTTTAACGAGCGTTTTATCATGCTCCCTACAGAAAACGGCCTGGATCTACTTCTAAAGGATATCGACCATAGAATCGAAAATTGGGACCTTCCCCAGGGATGGGAAAACAGGGTTCAACTCCGGGTTGAAATCTCAGGATCATCCAGTTTCGACAAACAAAAGGTCCTCAACGGAATCAATAAAGCTTTTTCAGGATTCTCCTATTATAAAAACGAAGAGCCTCGGCTCTCAGAACTGGTCTACAATATCGATCCAGACCGAATAGAGATATCCAATCAAGTCACAACCTGGATAAACAATCTTGATTGGAAGGACGCTCCGGGATTACCAACCAAAATGCAAATTCTGGATCAGGCGCTCAAGATCATTCACGGGGGAAAATAATGGCGATAAATATCGAAAGCATCCAGATCCAAAAACTTGGCCCTCTCAGTTCTCAGCAACTTGATCTGGGGTTATTAAATCTTATTTACGGCCACAACGAAAGCGGAAAGACTTACCTGGTCGAATTCTTGCTTCATTCCATTTTTCGCCATGCTAAGACCTGGAACCTGAGAGATATCAACCCAGAAGGTACCGTTTATCTTCAAGGATTGGAAAAACAGGTGACGACATTTTCTCCGTCCAGTTCCAGGAAGATCGAAGATTATTGGAATGAAAATGACAAGGGGTTACCCATTAATATGGCTCGGCTTTTGGTCGTCAAAGGTGGGGAACTGGCCTTATCAGCCAACAGCCCGGGAGGGGTGAACCGGGAGATCTTGAAAAACGCATTAACAAGCCGGGCGCTCCTGGATCAGCTGCGGGACAGCATACAACCTACTGTTCGAAAGGCGCAGATCATTGATCAGAAGATCTCAGGTAAAAACCAGGGCCAGATCAATGATCTAAATGTTCTCCAGGACAAACTGCAAGACATTGAAAAATTGCTTAAATTGATAGAAGAGAGGTATTCACGGGGTCCGGCTCGGCAAATCGAAGATCAAATCGGATTATTTCAAATGCAATTAGATCAGCAATTAAAAGCTAAAAAGTACCGGGCCTATCTGCTTTCCAACAAACGAAAAGATCTTCGTTCCCAGAGAGACAATATATCTGGCGATAAATTCCAATCCCTTCGGGACCAAGTAAGGGATCATAAAAAACTCAGGTCGGAGCTAGAGAATCTTAGTGAAAGAATCAGTTCAGTCAAAGTTGATGTTGATAACTATCATTGGCTGGAATCTGCTGTGAAAATTTGGGAAGAAAAAGAACTGGAAAACAAACGGCTGCCAGAGAAGATGCTGGTATTAACCGGAGGATCATTACTCATCACTGGCTTGATCGTCACAACCCTGCAAAATATCTTTAACTGGCCCTATCTATTCTGGACAGGTATAAGCACAGCCGCAATTGGTGGACTTCTCTTGGCCTATTTTGGGATCCAGCTCCTCAGGGGAACAAAGAATCCTGCTGATGCCTCCGAAAGAGATACGGTCAGGGCAACATACAAAGAAATTTTCGGTCAACCCCTTAAAGGTATAACCACCTTGCGAGCTGAACTGAATAAAGCCCAGGTAAACTTCCTCAAAGCCAATTCCATGCAAGAAGAGCTTGGCAAATTAGAGGTCCAAATAGGTGCTGATCGTCAAAAGATCATTGAGATTTTCTTCGAATTACTCGAAAAAATAGTAGAGGAACAGGACTGGAAAAAGAATCTCAAAACTATCAAAGATCAATCCTCTGCTTTGGATGCAGAAATCTCTAAGATCGCCTTAGAACTAGCCAGGTTCAATATGGATGATGACGATTACATCGCAGAACCGCAAGATATAATCTACGATCCGCAAGTACAAGCTGACACAGAAGATCAACTGGCCAGCCTTGAGGACGAACTTGCCTCTCACCAGTCCGAGCTGGACACATTGAAGGCCAGAGCCACCGAGTGGACCAGGGATGATATCTCAACTCCCTGGATTAACGTTCTACATCATCTGCGAACGATCCGGACCGATCTCAGTCAATCTACTATAGATCTCACAGCAGAGATTGTAGCTAAAATCGGCCTTTCGGAAATTCTCAGAAAAATCGAAGAGGAAGAGGATCAAAAGATCCTTGAAAACCTCAACACTGATGAAGTTTCAAGTTTATTGAAAAAACTGACTGGCAAATATCAAGGTTTGAACCTGATCGATGACCAGATCTATGCCAGGGACCCTTATCAAGAATATCCCCTCCGGGATCTGAGTACGGGAGCCAGGGAACAGATCCAGCTCGCTCTCAGGCTTGGCATTGCTTCACACGTCAGCGGAGGGGAACCTCTATTTATTATCCTCGATGACGCCTTCCAGCATTCAGACTGGAACCGTAGAACATCCCTGGTCCAGGAAACAGTGGATCTCGCAAGCCAGGGATGGCAGGTCATATATCTGAGCATGGATGATCATATAAGGGATCTGTTTCAGAAAATAGCAAAACCTGTTCTTAAGAAAAAATTCAAGTATTTCGAGTTGGATTGATCAGGTTAAATAATTCCAGCCTGTGAACAGGAGGATCACCACGAGAAGGATCTTATACTGCCTTGCAGGAGTAGTGATTTGTGCCAGAGTTTGCCTGGACTGAAGTCAAAACATCTTCCGCACTCACCATTGATCATCAACCAGATGAATCCGTTTTTCATAATTCAGGAAGCATAAAATTGCTTCTGGTTTTTCTCCTAATACTAATTCTGCAGCACGGATATACTTTTCAACTTGCTGTTGATAATCTTCATTCTGCCAAACCCAATCAAATCGCCGTTTATCTCTAATCTCATCAGTTTTAAATTCAATAATGAGCCAGCGCCCCGATTCTCGGAACATCGCATCGATAACTCCAGATTGATATGGTTCATTATTCTCGCCAATGCTGTATGGTATTTCGTGCAGAAGCTTTTCAGCTGAATCCATCCGAATAAATAACTCATGGCCTTGAAAACGTTCAAGGATATTTTTAACTCGGCGGTAGCCGTTTTGAATTTCTCTTTCTCTGATAACACCCCGGCTTTTCAGTTCAGCAACCACCCAATCAATGAACTCATTTTCTCCTTGATCTGGAAATTTCCACAACTGCAAAGCTCGATGGACAACATCACCAATAATTCTCGCCGGAGCAGCTGGCTTCTCCCCCCCATAAGTTGCCCTGTATAAACCAGAGATGAGTTTTTCCTTCTCCAATGATGGTCGGGGTTGTTCTGGTAGCAGGTTTGGGATTTTCCCCATCACAGGGACCGGATCAACTATAAGTTCTTTGGGTTTATTCACCAAACCAAAATCGATCCGGTTCTCATAAACGGTGATATTTGCTTCAATCCCATTTCCATTCACTTCGTATTTATAGATCGAATTTCCATCGACTCGAAATTTCAGAGGAAGATCTCTCAAGCCAAGAGCTAGATCAATTTTCTCGAGCCACCCTCCCATTTTTCCCAAAGCTTGATCTTTATTCAATTTCCCCAATACACCACTGATAATCAATAATTCCTGGGCTCTGGTTGCAGCCACATAAAACAAACGGTTGGATTCGGCTTCTCCCCTTGCCCGTTCTTCTTCCAGGGCTATTTCGTAAGCCAGAGATGAGGCTGTTACCAGGTAAGGAAGTTTTGGATCGTCTTCAACAATCCTCGTATCACTCAGAGGAGGAACAATACCCAGGATAGGATCGATTAGAATGTCACGTCCAAATCGATCCTTTTTTGAAGCATCACCCAAAATAACGATCGGGAATTCAAGGCCTTTGGCCTGATGCACAGTCATAATTTGCACCGAGCCTTCGGCTACTGAGGATGCTTCGCCTTCTCTGACAGCGACATTCTTCAATTCAGCTATTGAATTCAAAAATTCTGGAACACTTACAATACCGCTATTCTGGGCATCTGAAACCAGTTTTTTCATGTTTTGTATATTTCTGTGATACCCTCCCATTGCCAATGCAGCCAAATATCCAGATTCCTCAAGAAAACGACTCAGGATATCTGCCGCAGAGATCCTGCCCACCAAATTTGAATATTTTTCCACCACGAAAACCAGATACTTTGCCCGTTCACTGATTTCCCCATCGGAAAACTGAATATTATCTTTGACCGTTTCAAACAAGGATGATATTTTTTTCTCCCGCTGCAGATCTCTGAACATAAGCAGGGCATCATCAGGAAATCCAACTACTGGCGAGCGCATCAATCCTGCAACCGCTAGATCATTTTGAGTATCAGAAAATGCCGCAAGCGCGTTGAGAAGGTCCCTGATTTCTGGACGATCGTAGAAACCCTGTCCGGCAATTGTCAGGTAAGGAATTCCTGCTTTTTCAAAGGCAGACTCAAAAACAGGGAAGGACCCGGACGCCCGGCATAAAACAGCCACATCTCCATATTTCATTTTTCGATCAGGTCCTTCAGAATCATTCGTTTTTGATCTCTCAATTATATCCATGATACGTGCAGCCACTGCCTCAGCGGCAGTTCTTCCAGCTCCATCTGCCTTCGTTCCTGCTGCCAGGTGCAGTTCGATATAAGGCTGCCCTCCATATCGAGGGAGTCCAATCCTGCCGGGTGAAAGGGGGGCGAAAGGTTCAACATAGGGCAGAGATGTATCTAATCCCAAAACAGGTTCCAGCAGTGAATTCAAATCATTGAGCAGTTTGGGGTGAGCCCTATAGGAGGTCGATAATTGGAAGCTGCTTCCCTCCAGAGAAATGGTTTCTTGTTCCTGGCGGAATACAGCTACGTCAGCACCCCGGAACCTGTAAATTGACTGTTTCCCATCACCTACGATAAATAGTCTTTTTCCATTGCCATTCAGCGTATTCACCAGCTCTCGTTGGCGATTATTTGTATCCTGGTATTCATCAACTAACAGGGCGCTGATCTTTTCCTGCCAATATTTTTTTATTGATGGAAAATCCTTCAATAATCTAAGTGAGAAATTTTCCAGATCATCAAAATCCAATCCGTTCATCTTATCTTTAGCTGCGTCATACCACTGGTTTGCATATTGGAAAACAGCTTTAATTCCCGGGATGATCTCCCGGGCCAGTTTCTGGTCTAATGCCAGATCCAGTTTATCAAAGGTAATATTATTATCAAAAATCGGTTGGATTAACTTGACCAGCTCTCGAGGATTTCCGGGAGCCCAATTATCCTTTTTACCCTTCTGTTTAAGATGGATCCTTAGCGGAGATAGGCATCGGGATATCGTTATCCAATCCGCTGATTTCCGCGCTTGTTTGATCTTTTTCCAACTATTTATAACTATACGCAAGTCGTCTGCGAACAAATCCCCGTTCGCATGTGCCCGTTCAAGGATGCCATTTGTCTCGTATTCCAGGAACTCATTCAGCGCGGAGATTACTTCTCGATCATCTACAAATGACTTCAGCGGCTTAATCAGATACGGTTCCCAAAGCTGCCAAATATCATCAGGTGATTTGTCTAGGGCATCACCAATATCCAGCCTCTTAGATAATAATTCACTTATAACCCTGCGGAGCTTCCAGTCTCCATAGAGTGGAAAGATAACTGCAGCATTAGAATCTTCAGAGCCCCATGCCATAGCAGCTTCAACAGCTCTTGCTTTGAGGCGAGCAGCTTGCCCTTCATCAAGAAGTTCAAACTTTGGATCTAGCCCCAACTCGGCAGGATGCTGCCGCAGGATATCAGTCGCCAAACTGTGAATTGTGCTGATCCTTGCAGCGTCCAAGTTTTCATATATATCCCGCCAATACCGTTGTCCATCTTCTCCCAGGTCTGGGAGATGCAGATAGACCCGAACCTCTTCCCGAATCCGATTTCTCATTTCCCGGGCTGCCTTTTTAGTGAAAGTGATTGCAACGATCTCCTGTAGAGGGACATTCTCTTCCAGTAAGGAAAGATAACGCGCGACCAGTGTGCGGGTTTTTCCTGTTCCCGCGCCTGCAGTAACAACAATATCTTGGTCTCGCTGGAGAATGGGCTTGGTCTGTTCCGGGCTGGGATCAAGCTGGTTCAGGATGGATTTATTCAACATATCATCATTTACCTTTAATCACCAAATCTGACGTTTATAGTGCCAGCAGAAGTCAACTGCCGGACAATATACTGGACAGCCATTTCCCGGAGGATGGGGAGAGAATTTGCCTTTTTGAATTGAATTAACTGCCTGCCACCCTTTGATTATTGCATTATCTATTGCAACCTGAGGTCCCCGCTCGCCATTATTCCAAAATGCTGACATCTTAAAACTGCTTGGCTGGGCTGACCTAACATGGAAATAAAACCCTTCCTGGACATCACCTAACTGCAGACCATTCTGGGCGGCCAGGGCATAAAGCGGAAGCTGCAGCTTCTTGCCTTCCCGGACAGCCTGATTATCAAAACCAAATGGACTGCTGGTTTTATAATCTATGATCCTCAGATTTCCCCGATCATTAATATCCACCCGATCGATCAATCCCCGAAGATGGTATGTCCCTTCCCCTTCAACTTCAATATCCAACTGAGAAGCTGAATCGTTTCTGATGCCAAACTTCTGCTCCGCCCTGTAGAACCGGAAGGATCCGTCCATCCCCTCCAGGACAATAATTGATTGCTGGATATTGGTCAATATTTCCCGCTGGGTATGATGCCACCAGGCTGTTTCCCGGAATCCTTCCCTGGTTGGAGCTTCGTCGAATACTTTCCGGGCCACATCCGGTAATGATGCCAACAATCCTGGAATGTCATAATCATCCCCAACTTCCAGATAAAGATCCTCCATGATATGATGATAGATATTTCCCAGCTGGCGAGCATCCAATCCTTCCTGGGGAGGTTCAGCCTTTTCTAACCCCAATAGATTGTTCACGAAAAAACTATAGGGGCAGGTCTGATAATTCTCTAATCGGCTGGGGCTCCAGACATGTTCTTCCGGATAGCGGATGCTCAGTTCCTTACCTAGATGTTCCAGACCACCGTCATATCTCAGATCGTTTATATCCGACCTGCCCGACCTGTAATAGATCACGTTTTCAGCTTTTAATATTTGAGTGGAAAAATCAGGATACAGTTCTCTTGCTTCTCTCAATAACCTTTTTTGATCTTTCGACCCAACAGCAGCGATCACTTCAAACAACTCGGTCCATGAAGCGGCAACCTCCAATAATGGGACACTGCGGCTGGTTTTCATCTCAGGAATTATATCTGTCAACCTTAAAATTTCTTCCCAGTAAGGAGAAGGCTGCCAGGGTGCTCCATTATCAGCAATTCTTGGTCGCGTTATGAGAAGCCAGTCGGAAGCCCTGGTAACAGCTTCGTAAAAGAATTCTGCTTCTGCACTTTCAGTGGATAATCTAATCGGAAATCCAAACGTTTCCTTAAGGTTTGAACGATCTTCATTTCTCAAAAATGGATCTTCTTTGATCGTACCTGGGAATTCTCCTTCTGCCATACCGATCAGGGCAACTGCTTGAAATGATATGCCTCGTACTTCAGTACAATCCGCGCAAACTATCTGATGCCCGTCTTCGAGAGATATTTGATAGGATATACGTTTGATTTGAGTTTCAAGATCACCAACAACGTCTTTAAAAGTGGTTGGTTCGAACCCCAACATCAGATCGGACCAAATTTGATCCCTGAACAACTCTGTCAATTTTTTTATGGCCTGGCAATCTCGCTGAAAAAGATCCGGACCGCCTTCCTGCGCCATCCGAAAGAGGTTCAACCCCCTGGTTCTATCTTCTTCAGCATTCAAATCTCCAAGCAGGTTTTCAACCCAAAGCAGATATTCTTCTACAGCCAAGCCATCATGTGGTGGCGTTATCAAGTCAACGAAAGATTCAAACTTCTTCCATAGCTTTTCGGCTGAATCACCCGTAGGGATCTGGTCAGGAATTGAGCTGCGGCTGGTACGATCACAATTTTCTGCATGAATTTCAATTAATCTTTCAAATGCCTCTTTCCACTGATCAAAACCCTTAATTACACTCCCCCATCTGGCGATTTCGGAAAGTTGCTTTGCTTCTCTCAAATACAAGTGACGATGCTTTTCCTGGTCATTTACAGTAGAAAGTAAACTCCAATCAAAATATGGGGATTGCCAGAGAGATATCACATCATGCCAGATCAACCCATTTTTACCTGTGCTTGCCAGATCCAGCAAATTTAAAATTGCCGCAACAGCTGGATTCTCATCCAGCAGGAGCCCGCCCTTAATAAAGACCGGAAGTTGATATTCCCGGGAAACCTTATTGATTAGTTTGCGATATGGCTCCAGGTTGCGCATGATCAATGCAGTCTGTCCGGGTTCGACATGACCTGCAGAGATCAGCTTGTTGATCCATCGAAAAGCTGTCCTGACTTCTCCTTCTCTATCAGGTACTGCAACCATCTTGATCCTATCGCCAGCAGCCAGCGGTTCTTTGAGACTGTTGGAAAACATGAAATTCTCCAGCTTCTCAAAAACACCTGCTTCGTCCTTCTTTTTACCCTCAACGGTGATAAATTCGATCTCTTGTTCCTCTTCCAATTCTGCCCGTAAGTGATTAAATCTTTTATGTACAAGCGGCCTTTCAGAGCATTCAGCTGCTCTCGTAATAGTAACCGTAACATCTGGCAGAAGTCGAGCCAATGAGTTTATCAAATCGGCCTGAACAGGAGAAAGATCGTCAAATCCATCAACGATTAATGAGTCCCATTCCGGACATATCTCCGGGTGATCAGCAAGGATATCAACGGTCTTCCAAACTAATCCGGTAGGGTCTACCCAATTAAATTTGAGGAGTCGATCCCTATACTCTTGATAAACAAGGGCCAGCTCCCTTAATCGTCCATCCCTATCCATCTCCTGCACCGCAGCCTGAAAACTATCTGGCTCTATCATTCCGGCCTCTAATTCTCTAACAATAGCAAGCAAAGTCGGAGAAAAACCGGGTTTATGTTTGATCTTTTTAAAATAATTCAAGGAAAGGTTTTCAACAATCGACTGCAGTAATTTGATCTGTGCGGTTTCAGATATTACGATTAAGTTGATCTCTGACCTGTCCTGGATTTCCCGGCAAATATCCTGGAACGTTCCCAGGTAGACACCCATCGTACCACCCTGGTTGGCAAGCCGTTGTTTGAAATCATCCACCTGCGTTCTGGATGGAAGTAGCACATAAGGAGATTTTACTAATCCGGCAGCGCGATGACGTGCCTGAGTGACAGCCCATTCAGTTTTTCCCCCTCGAGCAACTGCGTTTAAAACCCTTATTCCCATTACGTCTCCGATAAAATCAGTTTTAATTTTCTATTCGCCAATAATAAGATCACCCAAAAACGCCAGAAGAGATAACGACGATCAAACCAGCGATGAACCAGTGGATCAAGAACGAATAGAAAAATGAACCTGTTCGCCAGGCAACCCACCCAAAAGCAAATCCTCCGAAGATCGTGGACAATGTTTCAACATCAGGTTTGCCGAGATGAGCAATCGCAAATGGCACTGCCTGGATCCAGAGCGCGTCAGAGCCATATTTTTTGGCATAACTGAATAGGATCCATCCCCGGAACAGGTATTCCCAGCCAAAGATCTCCAGCGCTTTCTTCCAGATCAAGCCTTCTTGAGAGCTGCCATAATAATTCATCATGCCCGGATTTTTTACGCCCAGGTACCATATGATCGGAGCCGTAAAAAGAAGGCCCAAGAAAGTCAATAACAACCCTGTTTTCCAATCTCCGAAAGTGAATCCCAATGATTTTGGATTTTCTCCAAATATCAGCATAGTGATCAATAATGGTATTGCGACATAAAGCAGAATGCTGTCATAATAATTCTTTAAAGTTGGACTGTAATAATAATCAATCATGATCAAAAGAGTGCTGACAATCGTAACAACAGCAATCTTCCAATCAATTTTCAATCGGTCGCCAAGAATTCTTTTCAGGAATCGATTCACAGTCATGACTCTCTTCTAGTGTATTTTCTCAACCTATCCGCCTTAACCGTGCATCCTGATAAAAAGAGTATCCCCCTGCTATATTTGAGATGATTCCGAAGTATTTTTCATTCCCAAGGTAATTTATTCAGGGCAGCGGAGTTTTCGGCTGCCGTATAACATATTCGCGGTTCAGATCATTAAAACATCCGTATTTCATAATACCCGCCAATCTTTAGCTAATGGATAATTTTCTGCATATAGCATATCATAATTATTTTTTGAAACTGATATCAAACGAAAACCATCTACTAGTCAATCAGGAGCTCTTTATAAGTTCAAAGTTAATAAGCAAAACAAAGAGGAATATTTGAAATTTAAACTTAGGGTGAGCTTATTTTAAACGGTTCTTTCAGTCATCGAAATTTAAAAAGCCCTGATGAAAATTCTTGGATAAATACATTACAAATATTGACCTAGATTTTATATTGGGTCTCGTATAAAGTTTGATACAGTCCATCCTGGGTTATTAATTCCTGGTGAGTGCCCTGCTGGACCAACTTTCCTTTGTCCATGACAAGGATTTTGTCAGCCGCCAATATTGTCGAAAGCCGATGGGCAATTACAAGACTGGTTCTATCTCTCATTATCTCTTCCAGAGCGTTTTGAATTAACTTTTCTGAAAGTGAATCCAGGCTGGAAGTTGCTTCATCGAGGATAAGGATTTTTGGGTCCCTTAACACTACTCTGGCGATTGCAATCCGCTGGCGCTCACCGCCGCTCAGTCTGTAACCGCGTTCTCCAACCACAGTATCATAACCATCTGGCAAACCCCGAATAAATTCATCTATATTGGCAGCCTTGGACGCACTAATAATTTCCGAGTCTTTTGCTTCTGGTTTGGCGTATAACAAATTTGCCCGGATAGTATCGTAAAATAAATAAGTTTCCTGGGTAACCATTCCAATAGTATTAGCCAAGGTTTTCAGAGAATACCCTTTAATGTTACGGCCGTCTATCAGAATACTACCGGAACTTGGGTCGTATAATCGGGGCAGCAAGTAGGTAACCGTAGTTTTTCCAGCACCACTTGGACCAACCAGAGCTACCAGCTCCCCCGGATTGATAGTGAAAGAGACGACTTCTAAAGCAAACCTCAACGAACCTGGTCGATCATCATCCGTCAATCCGTCAGCAGGTTTATCTTCCCCTCTCTTCAGGAATGCTTCTGTATTTCCCCTCCAGGATAACCTGGCGATCTCATCCAGGCCAATTTTTTCTCCTTCGGCAGCATGGTAACCAAATGAAACGCGATCGAATTTAACCAATCCATCAATTATTGGAATCGTAATTGGATCCTCGGTCTCTTTAATTTCTACAGGCACATCCAACACTTCAAAAACACGTTCAAAACTGACCATGCTTTCTGCAAATTGAACCTGGGCGTTGGTTAGCGCCATTAATGGTCCATACATTTGCGATAAATATGTACCAAAAGCAACAATCGTCCCGATAGTGAATTCACCTCTTAATACCAGGTGACCTCCAATCCAGAAAACCACAGCTGACCCTACGGCACTAACCACACTCAAGAGCATAAAAAACCAGTGACCTACAACTGCGGATCTGATACCAATATCCCTTACTTCTTTTGCATTATTTCCAAAACGATTTAATTCTTGATCTTCACGACCAAATAGCTTTACCAGTAACGCACCACTTACATTCAAGGTTTCATTCATACTGGCATTCATTTCTGCGTTATGCTCAAGAGAGCGACGGCGTAAATCTCTGAGGATTTTTCCTACTCTACGGGCAGGAAAGAAAAATAAAGGCAGGATAGCTAATCCGAGTAATGTAAGCCTCCACTCCAGAGTAATCATAATAATAAGCGTCGCAACCAGGGTAACAACATTCGAGATAATGGTTACCAGAGTATTGCTAATCGCCCTTTGGGCTCCGATGACATCATTATTGAGCCTGGACATTAACTCGCCAGTGCGGGTTCCGGTAAAAAAGCGTAATGACATGCGTTGAAGATGGCTATATAAATTCCGCCTGAGGTCGTAGATGACCCCTTCGCCAATCGATGAATTAAGACGTCGCTGCCATACCCCAATCAGACCATTTAACAACGGGATAGCAATCATACCCAGCGCCAGCCAATTCAATCTTCCAAAGTCTCGATTTGGAATCGCGTTATCAATTAAATCCCTGTATAGAAGTGGCGAAATTAAGCTGATCCCAGAGATGGCTAGGATAGTAATGAGCAATGATGCCACTTGGAACCAATACGGGCGGGCATATTCCCATACTCTAGATATTAATTCTTTATTTATTCCAGGTTTTTCGCTCTGATCATCATACCGGATATAAGAAAACCATCCCCCGCGGTGAAATCCCATTTAAATCTCCTTGCCCAGCTTCAAAGATTAAGCTCCATCATCGACTGGACCTAACATGCTATACTAATGGATAAAACAATCCCAGGATTATCACTATCCAAATTATTATAAGCTTCTTATTCTTTTAACATGAATCTTGGACCTCTTCTATCAAAAATATCTATCCAATACAAACTAAACCCTGATGGCGTCCACGGCCTCAGCCATTGGGCCAGAGTGCTTGAGAACGGTTTGAGATTAGCCGAGATCGAAGGCGGCGATCTAACTGTTATAAGTCTATTTGCAATCTTTCACGATGCCTGCCGCCACAATCAAGCCAGGGATCCGGGCCATGGCCAGCGTGGAGCCGTGCTGGCTGGCGAACTTCTTCGGGGATATCCCGGAGTCAGCCCAGAACAACTTAAAATACTGCAAGTTGCCTGCAGAGACCATACAGATGGAGAAACCGAGGCCGAGCTAACCGTGCAGATCTGCTGGGATTCAGACAGACTGGATCTTGCCCGGGTCCATATCAAACCTTCTCCCGCTCGTTTATGTACCAACGCGGCCAAGGACAAAGAAATTCTCGCCTGGGCAAACCATAGAGCAAGGTCCAAATTCTCACCAGACTATGTCTCCAGCGAATGGCTTCAAATTTTCAAAACCCATACAAATTAATCTTTTACATATTAAAACAGGCAACAAGAGCGGTCGAAGTCAATTCTCCTCTTACAAAACAGCAAACACTTTAAGCCTTCCCAAATATTTGTTCATGCTATACTCAGAGATATAATCTTTTCATTATTAGCAGGCTGAAATTATCTATGAATATGATGAAATACTGCCCCGAGTGTTATAAGGAGCTACCACCTAATTCTGCGTCCTGCCCCTTCTGTGGCTACAGAACTGGAAACGGAGATAGTGAAGAAAAGGAAGCTCCCAGGATCATCAAAGCCCCACAGGTAGACTCATATATTCCTCCAGAACAAACAGTCCTCAGTATGCTGTTGTTGCTAATTTTCTTCTGGGCTATTAACATAGCAATCACAACCGTTCCGATTTTCTTAAACGCGGGAACAACAAAAAATATAATAATTGCTGCAATCGTTTCCCAGGTATTAACCCGGGTGATGATAGGTCTCTGGGCGGTTGAAGAACAAGCACTGAAGAGAGATTCTACTCCGAATAAAAAAGTTGGAGCATTTTTTCTTTCATTTGTTCCTATTGGCGGGATCTATTCTTTTCTACACGCATCGCGAACGATCATTCGCAAAGATCGCTTATCCAATATGACCATATCAAGTGTTTTCGCAGTTGTATTGATGTCGGTAATGCTTTTTGCATCCAAGGATGGTATAAATTTTGTCCTTACTGGTGAAAAACCACCTGTAGAAGAAACTGCGAACCCCGATCCTACTATGGCGGTTATCGTCATCGAAGACACTGCCATTCCACCAACACCTACTCTGCGAATATATCAGGGCGGCTGCAGGAATCCGAACTCTGTCACTCCAGATGAGGAAGGAGATATAATCACAGTCTGCGGAGAAGTAACCAATTTTGGTGAGTTTGAATGTGAATCCTGCCCCGACGGATATTATTCGTTTATCAAATTGGATGGAGGTTTCCAGATCGTTTCCTATAATTACCATTTTTCTTTTGCATTTCTTGATGACTGCATCGCAATCAAGGACGAAGTGGAAATCCTTGGGGAAGGAGCTGTTTTTCAATATAATAACCGTGAAGAATGCACCGTGAATGATGAAGATGAACTGATCTGCGAAAAGAGCAATTATTTTCAGGAATATGATTCTTGCAGGTAAAGAAAATCCAAAGCTATATCGCAATAAGATATCCGGTTTCCTAATCAAACAGGAAGCCGGTTTTATTTATCCTTTAAGGAATCCGAGATGAAAACATATGACGTCGTGATAGTTGGGGGAGCAATTGCAGGTCCCGTAGCAGCTAAATTCTGCGCTCAGCAGAATCTCAAGACTCTCCTGGTTGAACAGTTCAAAGTTCCTCGCGAAAAACCCTGCTCAGGTATCCAGTTCACATATTTTGAAAAGATCATCGGCGATCCCATCCCCCCTGAACGGTTGTGCAACCATACTCTCACCAAGACCGAAATGCGTTTCCCTAACGGAAAGGTCTTACAGGGAAAATTTCCGATGATAAATTTTATGCGTGATACGTTTGATGAGTGGCTTTGTTTATTAGCTCAATCCTACGGAGCGGATTTCCAGGATGGCTGCAAATATAGATCCTTTGAAGAAAATGACGATGGAATTCTAGTATTCCTCGAAGGTAAAAACGGGCCAGAAACCATCCAGACTAAATATCTTGTTGATGGTACAGGCCTGAGACCCGTGATCCGCCAGCAGCTTCGAAATGATGGCGGTTTTCAGAAAGGCAGCAGCGGAGCAGCCCTGAATTATTACTTCACTGCAGATGGCGATCTGGAACCAGATAAACTATATCAATTCTGGAATATTGATTTCAATAACATGATGTTTGCCTGGATCTATAATAAAACCCTCGCTGATGGAAAGGATTACTGGGTAGTTGGAACTGGATATGATCGGGATATCACAGAACACCTGGATGCCTTTTTTGATCATGTCAAGGAACTGTATAATCTGAAAAATGTTCAGGTAGTTAAAAAAGAAGGATACAGCAGCAGCATGATCATGGATGGAGAAGACCGCATCTGGCTTGGCGACCGCAACATATTGATGGTAGGCGACGCGGCGGGGTTGATCGATCTGACCAGGGGTGTTGGCATGGATGCGGCTGCCTTAAGCGGACGATTGGCAGGCAAAGCCATCGGCCTGGCTGAAATTTCTGGAAAACCAGTCATAGAAATTTACGACCGATTAATGACTCGACTTGTCAAACAAACCAGGAAAAACCAGCAGCGGGGCATCATTTCATTCCAGGATAATCAAGAACTTCAGGAATACCTTGACAAGGGAGTGATGAAGATGGGACTGAATATGCTGGTTCAGGCTCAACTTAATAAACTTCGCAGTCCTGAAAATCAAGTTATGATTCCCTGAACAATCATATCCACCACCCATCCAACTATGACAACCGGATTGAATGATCCTGATTTTTTAAGAACTGATCAATACAAAGACTCCTCAAATCTGTCCGCCCGGGCCTACCTGCACCAGCGCTTCAGCACCAATCAAACAGGATGGCATTTTTGGGTTTTTAACCAGTTTGATTTTCCTCAAGAATGCAAGATTCTGGAACTGGGCTGCGGTCCGGGTTATCTATGGAAAGAGAACCGGAACAAGATTCGAGTCGACTGGGAGATCAGCCTTTCAGATATTTCTGAAGGCATGCTGCAGGAAGCAAGAAATGCCCTGGGAAGTTCTGGGGTATTTAGATATGTTGGGCATGATGCATGTGAAATTCCTTTCCCTACGAGCGTTTTTGACGCCATCATCGCTAATCATATGCTTTACCATGTTCCGGATATACCCGCTGCACTGAAGGAGGTCCGGCGCGTGTTGAAACCCGGATGTTGCCTATACGCAGCTACCAACGGGCAGGCCCATTTGCAGGAAATCAGGGATTGGAAATCACGATTCTTCCCCGATCAAGAAGATCCCGCCTGGGGAACGCCAACTTTAAGATTCAGTATGGATAATGGTGAAGAACTTCTGCAGCAGGAATTAGGGGATATCCGCTTCATAGAATATCCAGACACCCTACTGGTGAACCAGGTTGAACCTATCATCCGCTATATTCGATCCTATACAAAGTTGGAGGAAACCGATCCGAGAACAAAACGACTCCGTCTTTTTCTTCAAAACCGGATCTTGGAAAATGGCTCGATCAAAATCACCAAAGAAAGCGGATTATTTATCGCAGCTAAACGTTAAACCGGATGTTTAAAATATCCCCATCTTGAACGATATAATCCTTGCCTTCTAATCGAACTGTCCCTTTTTTCCGGGCTTCTGCGTAAGATCCAGCATCCACTAGATCCTGATAACTGACTACCTCTGCCCGGATAAATCCCCTGGACAGATCCGAATGTATCACTCCCGCGGCTTCCACTGCATTAGCCCCCTGGGGAATAGTCCAGGCCCTGACTTCATCTTCACCTACGGTAAAGAACGATTGCAAACCCAATAGTTCATAATTCAGCCGGATCATTCGGTTTAGTCCCGGTTCATCAATTCCATATTCAGCTAGAAATAAATCCGCATCTTCTTTTGAAAGCTGGGAAATTTCCATTTCTAAAGCGCCATGCAGGCAAATTATTTCGTATTGATTATCCTCATCAATTGAAAAGTCTGCCGGATTTTCACTGCCCCTATCCCCAACATTCAAGGCAACCAGGGCCGGTTTTGCAGTCAGGAATTGATAGCCGCGCATGATTTTTTCTTCTACCTTCGAAAACTGCAGTTTTCGAAGAGGTTTTTCTTCTTCCAATCCATCTTTGAGCCGGGTAAATAAATCAAATTCGGCCTGGTCAACAGAACGTTCAGGATAGGTCCCTTTACGATCCAGATCATGAGCAAGCCGTTCCAGCCTGCGTTCTACGATTTGTAAGTCTGAAAACAGGAATTCAAAATCAAGGGCAGCCAGGTCACGGATGGCATCCACGTTGCCTGCTGGGTGGGGAATGTGATCATCATCGAAGGCCCGCACCACATGCAGTAGCGCGTCGCTCTGGGATATCGTATTTAGCAGCTGGCCGCTGAGCGTACCGTCCTGTCCTGAGCCTACTTTGAGGCCGGCCACGTCGTTATACTGAACCCTCGCAAAGGTAGTTTTCTCAGGGTGATACAGCTCACTTAACAGGTTTATCCGGGGATCCGGAACCTCTACCATAGCGGTATTAACTTCAACTTTGCCAGAACTGGTAGCCGCGGTCTCTACCTGGCTGTGAGTTAAGGCATTAAATATAGTTGTCTTGGTACTATTTGGTAATCCAACAATGCCGATTTGCATCCTGCACCCCTTTCCTGCTGACCCGAATTTCTCCTGATCTTCATTATTGCATATGATCGATTTCTTACATCAATAAACAGAGCCAAGACTACAGCTCTGCCGGACGGCATTTTAACACAATCTGCAGGTTTTGCCAAACATCGTTTTTTGAGAATTGGCAGATCACCAATAATGGAATTTTGTAAAATCCTCTATATGCTATACTTCGAATAAAGTTTTATCGCTCTTTAATCTCATTTAATACCCTATCCCAGCGTTACCTTCTAGAATAAACACAACTAATTTTAGGCGGTAAAATGCAAGTTACCTTCATTAAGCCCACTCTAGGTTACCTGGACGACAACCAACGCTTCGTGGATGAGGGACGGATGGAACCGCTGTCCCTTGGCATTCTTGCTGGATTGACTCCACCAGGGGTAGATTGCAGGTTATTCGATGATCGCATCGATCAAATTGATTATGATGAGCCCACTGATCTGGTGGCAATCACAGTCGAAACATTCACTGCCCGCCGTGCCTACGAAATCGCCGCTGAGTACATGGCCCGCAAGGTACCTGTGGTGATGGGAGGCATGCACGCCACGCTCATTCCTGATGAAGTTGCTGAACATGCAGACTCCGTTTGCACAGGTGATGCCGAATCGTTCTGGCCTCAAGTAGTGGCAGACGCCCACCAGGGTCAGCTGCGGCCGCGTTATCACGGCAAGTTAGGTACACCACAACCAGGCCTGTTACCTAGGCGAGATTTGTATGCTGGTAAAAAATACCTTCCCGTCAGCCTGCTTCAATTTGGCCGCGGCTGCCGCTTCCAGTGTGAGTTCTGTGCTGTAAGTGAATATTTTAATCAACATGTAACTACCAGGCCAATTGCCGAAGTAATTAATGAGATTTCCTCCCAACCGCGCCGGGATATCTTCTTCGTTGATGATAATCTGATCGCCAATCCTGAAGCAGCTAAAGAACTTTTCCGGGCTTTAATTCCCCTTAATATTCGTTGGGTATCCCAGGTAAGCGTAAATCACACCCGCGATCCGGAAATGATGAACTTGCTGGTCGAAAGCGGCTGCACGGGCAACGTGATCGGTTTCGAAAGCCTGGATCTCAATAACCTGGAACAAATGGACAAAACACCCAATCTTGCTGCTTTTGACGGGTATGCCAGGGCCGTTGCCACACTCCGGGAACACCATTTGCAAACCTGGGCAGCTTTCGCTCTGGGTTATGATCACGACACAGTCGACTCTATTCTTGAGACCTGCGCCTGGGGTATAAATAACCGTTTCACATTCGCAGCATTTAACGTGTTAATGCCCTACCCGTCCACTCCATTTTATAAACGGCTCCAGGCAGAAGGCCGCCTGCTCTATGATGGACGCTGGTGGCTCCACCCGGAGTACAGATTCAATAATGCTGCCTTCCAACCAGCGCAAATGACCCCAGATGAACTGACCCAGGCTGCCTGGACCTGCCGACAGCGCTGGAGCAGCCCTTCTTCAATCATTAAGCGTGCTCTGGATCCAAAAACTAATCTCGCCACCTCGTTTCGATTTTTCACCTACCTGATTTACAACCCTCTCTTTCGGCGTGAGGCTTTCAAGAAACAAGGTATGCGTTTAGGGATTTGATGAATAATAAATTCAAATTCAACTGGGCAACACATGATGACGAGGCCGATATCCGGGCCCTGGTGGGTTCTGTGCCTATGCCAGGTGCTGTTTCCATAATTTTTGCTCGCGAACCAGATTATTTTCTTGGTACCACAATCATGGGCGATCCTTGCGATGTCTTGGTTATCCGCCAAAACCTAGATGGGCAGCTGGCTGGAATCGCTTGCCGTGCGGAGCGCCGGGCTTATATCAATGGGCAAGAATCACCGCTTGGTTATATTGGCCAGATCCGGGTTGGCGAGGACTTCCGGGGAAATTGGCTTGTACATCGGGGAGCAAAATTCTTCAGAGAAGCCAGCCCGGATGGTCTTCTTTATACAGGAGTTATCGCCAGTGAAAATCCTCGAGTCCGGGAGCTTCTGACAGGAGCCCGCCTACCGGGAGGATTGCAACTGTCAGGCAGTTGGGGTCTCACAACCTGTGCTATCCCTCTACGGCCCAGGCGTCCTATTCACCTACCTGGGATAACGATTCAACCGGGATCGCAGAAGGACCTGGAAGAAATCGCCTCATACCTGCATCTCCAGGGACCCCGCCGTCAGTTTTTTCCCTCCTACATTTATGATGATTTTTCCGAAGGATTAACCCTTCGCGGTCTTAAACCCGAGGACATTTTTATCGCTCGCCAGGGGGATGTCATAGTGGGTATTATGGCTGCCTGGGACCAGGCAGCCTACAAACAAGATCTGATTGATCACTACCGAATGGGACTTCGCCTGCTCCGCCCATTTTATAATATTGCTGCCCGGCTTATCAAGGCCAAACCCCTCGCAGCGCCAGGCCAGGTAATCCCTCTCATGATCGCTTCGTGCATATGCATAACCGAAGACAATCTTTCCGTTATGCAAGTTCTGCTGTCCGCCTGCCTGGAAAATGCGTACGGGAAGGGAAAAGCTTTCCTGATGATCGGATTATCTGACCAAGACCCGCTGCTTAAAGTCGCCCAACGCTATTTGCATATCACTTACCACAGCGAACTTTTCGCAGTTTCCTGGTCCGATAAACGAGGTGCAGTACTGGACGACCGGGTTCCTTATATCGAGATTGCATCACTTTAACACCAAATTAATAAGGAATTAAAAATGACCAAAAACGAATCACTTACGCGCTGGGAAGCCATCTCGCTTATGGTAGGCGCCGGAATTGGTGCTGGGGTAATGGCTGTGCCCTTCCTCGCTGATAAGGTGGGTTTTCTTGGCATCGCCTTCATTCTGCCCATAGCCTGGGCAGCCAGCTCTTTGGTCCACCTGATGTTAGCGGAGGTTTTGTTCCGAACTGGCCGTGATCTCCAAATTATTGAACTCATGCACCTCTATGTCCTGCGCGGCCGAATCGGGCGTTGGATTTTGTGGGCGGTCTTCGGTTTATTAAGCATTGCTTTCCTGGCCAACCTGGCAGCGTATATTTCAGGAGCAGGAGAAATTGCCGCCAACCTCATCGGAGTTAGCCCGCATTTGGGTGAATTATTAATTTATCTAATTTCAGCAGGTGTTGTTTTCTTCGGGCTCAAAGCAGTCGGTGTTGCCGAACGGTTCGCAGTTCTGGTGCTGGCAGGATTGGTTGCTGCAATTGGTATAGGGGCAATTCCCCTCCCCTTTCAAATTTCGGTCAAACCCACAGGTTCAGCAAAACAATGGCTGGCCCTATACGGGATGATTATGTATGCATTATGGACTTTTTACAGCGTTCCCCAGGTAGTTAAAGGGCTCGGTTCTGATCGCAAGGGAGCAGTCAATGCAATCCTGATCGGACTGGGGATCAACGGTTTGATAACTGCGTCTGTTAGTTTAGTTGCCCTGGGAGTTTCTAACGAAGTCACTTCGGTAGCAATCATTGGCATTACTGAACAAATGGGGAACTGGGCAGGTCTGATTGGCTCCATTTTTATTCTGTTTGCCCTGGTGACAAGTTATTGGTCGGTGTCGCTCGCTCTGGTTGATATCCTCAGAGAGAGAATCAAGATTTCCGTTAATTCAGCCTGGCTTCTCGCCACACTCCCGTCTCTTTTGATACTTTGGATTGGAGCCTGGAAGTTTCTAGATTGGCTAAGATTAGCAGCCGGCGCTACTGCAATTGTCGTGGCGTTGATTACGATTCCCATGTACCTGCAAGCCCGTCGTGCAGGACCCGTAAAAGATCCTGGCTGGACATTGGGCCTCTGGGGCAATTTTGCCATGCTTGCCCTGGTGCTGCTTTCCCTTATCTTGATGGCCGTTGGATCCCTGGTATCCATCACATAAATAAGACGGGCAAGTTGATTAGTTTATACCCTCTATGAGTTAACAATTTTGGCCAGTGAATATATCTAAAAAACTAACTGTCCGTATAAAATTATGGGATAACCCATTTGTGTCATATATATTGCTCACACCCTATTTCCCTCTTTATGATTTTTAGTAACCAGTTTTCCTGGAACTTCCCAGCTCATTAAGGAGCAGTTTGATCTGCTGTTTTGCGAGCCAGCTGTATACTTTCCAATATTCCTTAATTCAAACAGTACATATTATCCAGTTTGCCTAACATGCAGGTCGTAATATTATTCCTGCTTGGAGACTTTTTGATTCTAATAATCTCGACCCAAATTCGTTTGGGTTTATTGCTTTGGTAAGAAACATTGTTATCGATAACTCATAATATTTACTATAGCTTTATTGTCAATCGAATTATCGATTACCAAGAGCAAGTAGTTCACTTAAGGACTATAACAATTCTGCTTTGGCCACAGACCAAGAAATACCAATGCAAAAAGTTTGAGTGGATTCACTGGAATGATTTTATCAGGGCAATCCTGAACGGGCCCAAAGGTTTGTCCACAGTAAATTTTATTGAATAATAAAACGTAATCGGAGGTTTATTATGCAAAAAATGATTGGAAAGATGGCAAAGATGTATCCATTGATGATCGCCATGGGTTTTATGATAGTCATCATTGCCTTTGGCATCGGATATGTAAATTCTCAAAACGCGGCAGCTTATTTCTCCACACCCAAGATCGAGCGCGAGACCACAATGATGGTTCAGCGCGTAGCGATTGAGAGTGTGGGACTCTGGATGCCAACGTTCAAGTTCTTAGGTATCGGTTTGATCCTTGGTGGGATTGTGATGGCACTGCGGATCATTATCGATCGGTTGAAAAGCGCAGGAGAAGAAGTACTTTCCAACCTTCCAGCTGACAAGCAGCTCCAAATGCCTGTACCTCCCCGTTATGCCACTATGATGCCAATGGTAATGATAGTAGGTGAGATGATCTTCATCGCAGCTTTAGGAATTGGTATTTGGCTGTCCGGAATTGCTCGGACGATTTTCGCCAATCCTTTACCTGTGATTGATGCAGCTGGATCTAGTTCTGCCCTGCTTAATGGTGTACAGACCATCCATGCTGTTGAAGGCTTGTTAGTGCCTCTGAAATTCTTTGGAATCGCCACAGAATTTTTAGCCATAACCATGGGACTGGCAACGATCATCTTTATCCTCAGCTCACAAACTGATATGCTGGGACGACTACTCAATCCGGCAAAAAACTAAAGGAGAATTATTAATGAACACAATTAAACCCCCCGTTTCTCCCTGGCAAATGAAGGTTTTCCCCTTCTTCACTATCCTTGGTTGGGTATTCATCAGCGCAGCATTTATTGTTGGTCTTTTTGTTTTGACCCCCAACACAATCAGCTACCTGGGCGGTAATGCCAAAGCAGTGCGAGATGCTGCAGAATTTGGCACACCCTTGCTAGCTCAATTAAAAACTATCACCGCCACTCCCCGCTGGCTTGAACCACTGGCTTTCCTGGGCGTTGCCTCCTTCATGGTTGGTATCGCATTGGAATTCTCCAGCATCCCAGCGATTCTCAAGAATCGCGGTGAAGTAATGAAAGTCTGTTTCCCACTTCTGCGTGAACATGGAGGAAATAATGAAAGTTAATAAATCACCTTTCCCATATAATATGATAGAGAAAATGATGCCAAGCTTTGGACGCATCGCGATGATGGGCTGGATGATCGTATTGATCGCTGTTCTGGTCGGTATATTTGTTCTCGGCCCAGCCCAGGCCACATTCTTCTCTGATGCCAAGGCTGTTCGAGAAGGAGCTGCTGCTGGCAGTGCATTTGTACAAGCCAATGTTAGCCGCCATATAGCTGAAGCCTGGGTGCCGCAATTCAAGTTCTTCGGACTTGGTTTGGGCCTAATGGCCATTGTCATGGCTCTGGGTACGATAGCTCAGAAACTTCGTGAGATGGGTATAGTGATTACGAACCACATGCCCAAGGATCTGCGTTCATCTGTACCAGCACCTCCCAAGACCGTACGAGTTTTCCAACTCAGCACCCTGATGGGCGTAATGATCCTGATGGGCGTATTGGTCATTGGCATCGTTCTGGCAACTGGTGTAGTTCCATCTTATTGGAACCATTCGATTGCTTCTGAGCTGAATCCCGCTGTTGTCGGTTCTACACTGCTCACTCAGCTAGGTGTGGTTGCCAGTTTTTCAAAATGGCTCAATCCTCTTCGTTTATTTGGGATGGCTTTCTTGTTTACAGGTATCACCCTGGCCCTCACAGTTATTATTGGAACCTTACGGCTGCAGGCAGGCTTGTTGGTGAAATTCTATCAACAGGCCACCACGAAAGGATAACAATCCGCCTTAAGGAAACTTGCAAATTTCTAGCAAGTTTCCTTAAGGCTCACAATATCTGACACGGACCACAAACTAACCTAAATAGGGAAGCAACCAGTGTAATATTGAGTAATGCAGGGATATTACTTTTTGGTTAAATCGTAATCACAAATGCATTACGGGCTTCAGCTTACGATTGTTCAGGGATGCATACAAATTGGGGACAGTCCTTCTCGGGATGGGTTTTTGTGTGATCATCTGTACTATAATAAATACTATACCAATTTATAGATATTTGTCCGGCCTAGATGAGTGGGGAATTGCAAAGGAAACTCTTATTGTCCAAAAATAATACAAGTTCTCTGGGTAAGAAGGCCTTATGCAGTATCAAAATTATTATAAAATCCTGGGAGTTCCAGAGGATGCATCTGAAGAGCAAATAAAAAAGGCTTTTAGAAAAGGCGCTAGGAAGTATCATCCCGATATAAACCCAGACAATCCCGAAGCAGAAGAAAACTTTAAGAAGCTGAACGAAGCATATCAGGTCCTTTCCGATCCGGAAAAGCGCCAAAAGTATGACCAATTCGGCAGCAATTGGAAACAATACAACCAGGCTGGTGGCGCACCGGAAGACTTTAACTGGTCCCAGTGGACAGCCGGACCCCCTCAAGATAAATCATCTACCTATGGAACCCGACGGGTAAGTCCAGAAGAATTTGAGCAAATATTTGGTCAGGGAGGGGGTGGCTTTTCTGATTTCTTCTCGACCCTTTTCGGAGCAGCTGCCGCCCAGGACGCCCGCACAGGCGCTGGTTTCAGGCAGCGGGATACTTACCAGCCTTACCCGGGAAGCCGTTCCTATCAGCAAGCCCAGAATTTGGAAACGAATTTGAAAATTTCCTTAGAAGAAGCTTATCACGGTACAAGCCGAGTCATACAAAAAAGCAATGATGATAAAGTAAAAGCTAAAATTCCTCCGGGTGTTCGTACCGGGTCCAGAGTTCGATTGAAAGGTAAAGGGCAGCCAGGACAAAGAGGTCGATCTGCCGGCGACCTGTTCCTGGAAATAGAAGTGACCCCTCATCCAAGTTTTGAACGCAAGGGAGATGACCTGCAGACTATAATCCAAGTTGACCTGTATACTTTGGTCCTGGGAGGTTCAAGTGAGGTGAAAACCTTGGACAAAACGGTCCGATTGGATATCCCCCCTCAGACGCAAAACCAGACCCGTTTTCTTTTACGCGGTTTGGGAATGCCCAAACTCAATCAGAAAAAAGTCAGGGGGGATCTTTATGTAAGTGTTAGCGCTGTTCTTCCAGAAAATTTATCAGAGGAAGAACAGAATCTATATGAAGATTTAAAGAAATTGCGCCATTCGAAGTAAAAGAGGAAATACCATGCCTGCTGAAATCATCCATTACCCGAATAATGAGAATACAACCTATATCTCATTTCAGGCCGCTTATATCGCCTGTGTATCACTGGATTTTCTCCTGGCCTGTGAGCAGGAGGGATTAATTACTCCCAATTGGAAAACGGGGGGACGCACTGGTTACACAATGAAAGAAATTCAACGCTTACAAATCATCCGTCGGCTACATGAAGACCTAGATCTCAATTTTCCAGCTATTGATGTCGTTCTCCACTTACGTGAGCAGATCCGGGAGCTGGCTACACAGCGCAGCTCTTTCAAGGGGAAAATATTGGAACAACAAGCTGAACTTAACAGGTTAAAGAATCTCATTCAACAATACAAATCAGCCGGTTAAATTCTCCAAACGCTGCAAGGAGATTTTCTGAAGGGCATTGATAACTGATTCGTATAATTATTTTCAGTTTCCAAAGGAAACCAATGGGATTCTCAAAAAAATAACGCTTAGAATATAATCAAACTTGTAATTATCGGTATTTTGGATATATCTTATTTCATTAATCAGTGTGACTGCTGCTAGAAAGATATTAGCCAATGAAATTGCCTTACTGATAATTTTCAAAAAGAACAGACCATGTCAAACCCAGTATACAGGGGGCGTGCAATCATAAACTTGCCTGTGTGTTCGAGCAGGTTTTGTCATTCGAGGTGATAAACCGATCATTAATAACAAAGTGGCAAGGGTGGGATTTGAATCCGATGATGTTTTAACACTGATATACAGTCCAAATCAGGTCTGGCAATCCTCAATTCCAGGTATCAGGGAGTGTCTATATCTGCCGAAGATTATTTAATTCCGCACCGCGCCAGCCAATCTTGAGAACTGCCATTTCCTGATAGCCCTAATGCGTTATCTACCATGCCCCCCATATCATCTGGGACATTTCCATCAAAGAGGAATTGCAATGCTTCTCCGCCATAATCGCTTAGATCTCCAGGATTAATGTCCTCGCTTATCATCCAGACAGCGAATTGCACACCCATTGGATCCGTAGTTGTGCCTGGATCTTCGCACAAGCATTTCGCGAAGCTGAGCAGGTCTCCACTTTCCATATAACCAATAGTGTAATCATCACCTGGCTCTGGAACTCCCGCATCCGCGTCAATGCAAACAACATAAGGCGACAGGTCAAGGGTCTCTCCCGGGTCAACACTCGCTGATTCTTTTTGAATGACCATCATCTGTTGAAGAGAATCATTATTGGGGGTGAATACCAATCCACACGGGATCTCCACTTCAAGGGCATCACTACTCATATTCCTAACTGCGACCGAAAAGATCTCGCCAATTGTCCCAAACCCTTCCCCAGTGTTAAGGATTTCTTCAACTTTCACATCACCCCTATCGATCAGATCTAATACTTCCATATTGTTCATTGATAAGGCAGGTTCTTGCTCTCCTGCCTTTTTTCCACTACCGCACCCTGTTTCGAAAAAGATCATCACAATAATCGAGGTGACGACTATAGTTTTACTAATAATTTTCCCCTTCGTTCCCATCATGATCTCCTCTCTACGAAACTAAATATTTTATATTGTAAATAAAGTCCAACTTTTCGTTAAATAGAATCTCTCCTCCTTATAAATATTATCTAAAATTCGGAACGTAAAATTAGGTCGTTAAATCTCCCTCTAGCTAAAACAGGTTATCAACAAGGCGGCGATTTCATCCCGGAAATAATAATATATAAGATGAATTTCTAAAATTGGGAAGAAGCATTGAGATCTGGAACGGTCGATGATTAATGCGGGAGACGGTGTGATGTAATATTATTAGCGTTATGAGAAACTTCGAACAATTATTAAAATAATTATAAACCAAAACCTATTAAGTGTTCTTTTTTTGTTACATTCAGTATGTTTTATAGTTTTCCCGGGAATCTCAGAAACGGGTTTTTCCAAGGGAAACCACAATTCTCTCAGGCTTGATTCTACGGGTAATAATTACTCCATCCAAATATTATAAGAAGGCGTGGGGGTATGAGGTTTTACAGAAATATGTTCCTTGTATGTTACATTCGTGATTGATATCTTAACCATGTAGTTGGGGCTTGCAGGCAGCAGGTGAACATCTCGCTCATTTTAATCATATGCGGCGTTATAACTTCACAAAACATGATTGAATATTTTGTTTTCCTTCCTGAAATCTAAAATAAATACACCCTGATAGACCAGCTCTATTACTGCAATTGTCCTTGACTAGATGGTCATCAGATCAGTTTATTTTCCCATCATAACCCGCACGGTGTGTTTCAAAGGATCAGGGTCCAGAGGGATGAAGTTATCTTTCAAACGCTGGCCATCCAACTCTACCCAGGCCACTCCCTGCTGAACATGTTCTGGATTATTGACTTCAATTTCATATACCGCATCCTCATGACGCATGTGGATCTTAAAATCATCCCACCAATCCGGAATCACAGGATCAACCAATAATTGATCACCGCGTTTTTTCAGACCAAGCATTTCTTCAATCCAGACACGATACATCCAGGCCGCAGATCCTGTGTACCAACTCCAACCTCCCTGACC
>Ga0209834_10000249_pt1 | contig 33090 bp, 27 predicted proteins | sample Mar14236cmmetaG_FD_184134 | JGI IMG/M metagenome (GOLD analysis project Ga0209834, IMG submission 184134) | Marine hydrothermal vent microbial communities from Guaymas Basin, Gulf of California to study Microbial Dark Matter (Phase II) - Marker... ... | reverse complement strand
GGATGCAGCCGCCGGGAAGTTCCGCCTTGAAAAAGGAGACGGAACAATCCTGATCTTCTTTGTCAATGAAAATACCTCCTACAAAGGCCAGGTTGAAGGCATCCGGGATCTGGAGAAAGGTATGCGGGCCGGCGTGGGTGGATATGAGGATCAAGAAGGTAATTTGATCGCCCGTGCTGTTGTCGCCGGATACCCTCAGAATGAACGCCCGGAGCTTATCAGGGCCCAGGGAACTATTAAGACTGTCAGCCCCGGTGCTGGTAAATTCCAGCTTGAAAAATCAGATGGTTCTGTGCTGACTGTTTATGTGGACGACCAGACCAGTTACCGCGGACAGGTGGATGGATTTGCTGACCTGGAGAAAGGCATGCGAGCTGGATTTGCCGGGTATATCGATCAAGATGGAAAGATCGTAGCCCGAGTGGTAGCGGCTGGATATCCCCCTGCGGATAGGCCTGATAGAGAGCGCCCGAGTAGGGAACGGCCTGCTCCTGAAGAGGATTCACTTTTGGATGACCGCACCCAGGCACCGATTTCCTGATAGGTTTTCACATCTTTGTCCCTGGAGGATCAAAGTCTCCAGGGATTCCAATTGAGATCGCAGTCTCTTACAGAGACTTTCTGATCTGCTCCAGGCGCCAGTTTTCTCAGAATTCTGGCGCCTCTTCTTTTCTAGAATGATATAATTGCCAGGACTTGTTGACATTTAGTTAAAAGTGAGGAATTATGGCAAAACAATGGAATTCACCCCCTGAAATGACAATTGATTCAACCAAAGTCTATAATATTAAGCTGGAAACCAACCGGGGAGATATTGAGCTGGAGCTTTATCCGGAACATGCCCCGAAAACCGTAAACAACTTTGTCTTCCTTATCAATGAATCCTTTTATGACGGGGTGACCTTTCACCGCGTGATTGACAACTTCATGGTTCAGGGTGGTGACCCTGATGGAACCGGCAGTGGGGGACCCGGCTATCGTTTTGAGGATGAGTTGATTGGAAACCCCCTCAAACACGAAACCAAAGTAATTTCCATGGCCAATGCTGGCCCCAATACCAATGGCTCCCAGTTTTTCATCACCCATCTACCTCAACCGCATTTGGACGGAAAACACACAGTCTTTGGCAAAGTAACCCAGGGTGTGGATATTGTTGACTCCATTTGCCAGGGCGATGTGATCAATAAAGCTTCGATACAGTAGGAAAACCGTAGCTTGCAGGAATATCCATTTTTTAGTAAGATAACTTCCGCGAGGGAATGCCAGCCGGGTTCCTTCGCGGGTAGAAATTTGAAAGGAGGTGGTAGGAAAATCAGTAAAAACGGGAAAATAGCGCATGGGCTCAAGAGTTAATCTTGAGTTGACGAGGATGAGGGTTCCTCCTTTGGGAGGCTAACCGGTCGGGGGAGTGAAAAAAACCGGGAAAATCGAACTATCAGCGGAAGCCCTCCGGAGTTGTCACACTCCGATATTTCCCTCCAAACGGAACAGGATGATAAAAACCCGGGCGACCGGTGGAACAACATCATCCCAGGTGGCAATAATTTTCAATCAGCGACCTTAACTTGTCAGGATTCTGCGGCATGGATTCTTCCATGTTCGGTAGACAGGCCTCGCTGGAACCTTTCAGGAGGGCAGTACCTATGTGTGGAATTGTTGGATATATTGGACCAAAAAACGCTACGCCCATTATCATGAATGGGCTGAAGAAGCTTGAATACCGCGGGTATGACTCCGCTGGTATTGCGGTCCTTGAAAACGGGGGCATCGAAGTCCGGCGGGACGCCGGCAAACTGGAACGTCTATCGAAGCTGGTCCAGGATTTGCCCATCAAGGGCAAACTTGGCATCGGACATACCCGCTGGGCAACCCATGGGGAACCCAATACCCGCAACGCCCATCCCCACCTCGGAATGACCGGAGATGTGGTAGTTGTTCACAACGGTATTGTGGAAAACTTTACTACTCTAAAAGATGAATTGATCAGCGAAGGCGCTGAATTCCAATCTGAAACGGATACGGAAGTGATCGTACATCTCATCGAACGTTACCTCTCTGAGAACGATTTGACCACTGCGGTTCAAAAAGCGCTCAGTCTTTTAAAAGGAGCCCACGGAATTGTGGTGATGAGCAAAAACGAACCAGACAAGATCATCGCCGCCCGGATTGGCAATGCCGGCGGTGTTGTTCTGGGGATTGGCCAGGATGAGATGTTTATCGCCTCGGATCTGCCGGCTATCCTGGAACACACCCGGAAAATGATCTTCCTGGAATCGCACCAGATGGCTGTGGTCACTCGTCAGGGTGTGAAAGTGACAGGAATGGACGGCAAAGAGATCGATGCCGAAGTGCATAATGTGCCCTGGGATCCGGTATCGGCGGAAAAAGGCGAATACCGCCACTTCATGCACAAAGAGATCCATGAACAGGTGCGTTCGCTGACAGATACCATAGCCGGACGGGTGGATTTTGAAACTGCTACCATTCAGCTTCCCAGCCTCAACCTCACTCCCGAGCTGGTCAAGAAGATCAACAAGATCGTAATCATTGCCTGCGGGACAGCCTCTTACGCTGGTATGGTTGGCAAGGTCCTGATCGAACGCATTGCTCGCATCCCGGTTGAAGTTGAGATCGCATCGGAGTTCAGATATGCGGATCCGATCGTGGATGACCGGACCGTAGTACTGGCAATCAGCCAATCCGGTGAGACAGCAGACACATTGGCTGCTATGGAAGAGGGACGTCAAAAAGGCGCCATATTGTGGTCGATCGTCAACGCAATCGGCTCCCAGGCTATGCGTATTGCAGATGGATTCATATCCATGCAGGTGGGCCCGGAGATTGGTGTGGCCTCCACCAAAGCCTATACCGCGCCCCTGGTTGACCTATATATGTTAGCAATCTTGCTGGGTGAAATGCGCGGCACGCTGGATGAAAAGAAACGCCGCCAGTTAGTTGAGGACCTGCGCCTTGTACCGGACCTGGCAGGACGCTGCCTTGATCAAGAAGACGAGATCAAAAAAGTGGCTGAAAGCTTGTTGGAAGTGGACAATGCGCTGTATCTGGGCCGGGGTGTGAATATGCCTACTGCCTTTGAAGGAGCCTTGAAGTTAAAAGAGATCTCCTATATTCACGCCGAAGGATATCCGGCTGGAGAGATGAAACATGGGCCAATTGCCCTGATCGATGCCGATCTGCCAGTGGTGGTGATTGCCCCCCGGGATCCCTGGTATGACAAGATGTTCAGCCAGATCGAGCAGGCCAAAGCTCGAGGAGGGCGTGTGATCGCTGTAGCTACTGAAGGAGATGAGTCGATCCAAAGTGAGGCAGACCAGGTTTTATTTGTGCCTGAAACCCCCTGGTTGTTAAGCCCGGTTACAACGGTGATCCCCCTGCAGCTGCTGGCTTATCATATTGCTGCCCAGCGTGGGCTGGATGTGGATCAGCCCCGCAACCTGGCAAAATCCGTTACTGTTGAGTAGGAGACCTACGAAGTCTATCGAGAAAAAAGCCAGAATAACCTCCGAGGTCTTATGATCCTCGGAGGTTATTTTATATCAGTTCCCTCAGAACCTCAGCGACATTAATCCCGTAATTCCAATCCTGTCCATCCCCCAGCGACCAAACTGCTGAAAGAACAGCCCGCACAAAACTCCAGGAGGCTAATTGTTCCTGCTCAATCCTGAGTTCTTCTGCCAGGATCGTCAGGCGATGTTCCTGAACTTCCTCTAAATCAGGCCAGTGGACTAAGTTTGGAACCGGATTCAACATCAGCGCTCCGACCTCAAAGGCAGCTTCCCCAACCACTCCTTTGGGATCAATGGCGACCCAATTCTCGTTCTCTCCCAACAGGATATTCATGTGGTGTAGATCGCCATGCAGCAATAGTTTGTTTTGGGAAGTGCTCAGGAGTTCTTTGGCGAGGTTAGCAGCGTCGTTTACCAGGTCGGCTGGCAATGGTCCATTATCAGGATTATTCTCCAGATAGCCCTGGAAACCCTGGCACCAATCCCCGGCTGAGGGAAAGGCGAATTTCGAAGGAGCAGGTTTCCAGATTTTTGCCATCAATCTAGCAGCGATCCGGGTGGATTCATGATCATCCTGGATGGAGAGCAGGTTATCGCCGGGCAGGATTCGCTCTAGCAGCAAGGCGCCTTGAGAGGAATCTGCTTTCAGGAGCCGCACTATGCCGTTCCCGTTAAATTCTTGCAGGGCCTGGATTTCCGTTTCCAATTCCTGGTGAGGAACACCAAGTTTCAGAACCACGGATCCATATTTAGGGATGGACGCAAAAGCCAGGTAATTATAAGAGAGATCCTGGATGGGTTGGATATTGCTCATCGACCAGCGTTGGACAAGTTTCTCCTGCAGTTCAGGTAGTGAATTTAACCATTTCTGGCCAGTCTGACCGTGAACAGCAATGATCCGGTCTTCAAATGCCGGGGAAGTTAGTGACATGAGTTTTAAATGGGTGGAATTTCTGAGATGCGGGTGGTACAACCATCAATCTTGAGGTTCACCAGGTTTTCTGCTGTAGCCATTTTGCTCCAGCCAGTAGCGGGCCACTTCATCCATGGATAGAATAAAATCAGATTTGGCTGCAGTGTAGTTGCCGCTCTGTTGTGGGAAGCGCTTGGCCAGTTTTTCCTTGAGCTTTTCATATTCCCGGGCTGCATCTGGATTGGCGCGCAAAAAATCCCGGAAAACTGTATGCCTTTCAATGTCCGGGTGGCCAATCTGGAAGACATGTAAGTGATGTGTGCGATTTTCGTTAGTATCCCTTGTAAAAAATTGCCGGCCAGGAATCCCGTATTCCCCCTTATTTATATATCCAATGGCTTCGAATTCTGGGATTGCCTGAATGACATCCTCCAGATTCTCCACTTCCATTACAAGATCCAGGATCGGTTTTGCTTTGATACCTGCCACCGAGGTGCTTCCGATATGGTATATGCCGACAATTGGAAAAGTAAGATCAGACATGATGCGCTGCGCTTCTTCATCTGCCTGGTGGGACCAATCTGGATTATGTGGAACCAGCTCAACATGCCTCTGTTCCGTGTTGTTGTGATCGTTTTTAGTCATACTTTATCACTGGTAAACAGTTCACTACATTATATAGCATCTTGCCCGGTCTGTCAGCTTTTAATTATATCCTCTGCCCGAACCAGGACTTTCCTCCTTCTTTAATATAATATTGAGATTCAAGCCGTTTATTCATGCTAAAATGAGGTCTGCATTACTGACTATCAAGTATCAGGAAGGTATTTTATGGCGGGAAAAGAATTATCACGAGAGATGGTATTAAAAGCCCTGGGCAAGGTAATAGATCCCGAAATCGGGAAAGACCTGGTCAGCCTGGGCATGATCGATGATGTAAAGGTTGAGAACGGCAAAGTCAGTTTTGTTGTTAACCTGACAACACCGGCATGTCCCCTCAAAGATGAGATCCAGGCTAGTGCCCTGGTCGCAGTTGAAGCGCTGGAAGGTGTGAGTGAAGTTGAGATCACCATGGGCGCCAAGGTGCCGGTGGGACAGAAAAAATCTGCCCCATCCAATATCAAAAATGTGATCGCGATCGCCTCAGGTAAAGGAGGCGTTGGAAAAAGCACAGTCGCTGTGAACCTGGCAGTCATCCTGGCCCAAAAGGGCGCTAAGGTTGGTCTTTTGGATGCAGATATTTACGGTCCTAACATCCCGACCATGATGGGTGTTGACCGACTGGGAGGAGCCTCGCCTGAAGAGAAGATTCTGCCCGGAGAAGGTCACGGAGTAAAAGTGATCTCGATCGGTTTTATGGTCAAGCCCGAGCAGGCACTCATCTGGCGCGGCCCTATGCTCCATTCAGCCATCAAACAGTTCATAAATGATGTGGATTGGGGGGAGCTGGATTATCTGGTGGTCGATTTACCACCTGGAACCGGTGATGTTCAGCTCAGCTTAAGCCAGACCCTGGAGCTGCAGGGGGGAGTGATTGTCACTATGCCGCAGCAAGTGTCTCTTGATGACGCTCTCAGGGGTATTAATATGTTCCAGGAACTGAAAATTCCCATCTTTGGTGTTGTGGAAAATATGAGTTTCCTTGAGACTCCGGATGGAGAACGAATGGATATTTTTGGGTCAGGCGGCGGTGAGAAACTGGCCAAAATGACCGGTGTGCCCTTTATTGGAACGATTCCCATTGATCCCCAGGTAAGAGTTGGCGGTGACCAGGGAATGCCTGTATCCCTTTCACATCCCGATTCGCCTGTAGCCAAGTCTCTGATTGAGATCGCTGAAAAGATCGCCGCCCAGGTCAGCATCCAGGCAGTTAAGGGAAAATAATAGCGGTTTTGTTTAATTCAATTAGGAAACGGTTTCTTGCAAGGGAACCGTTTCCTTTGTATTTAAGAATAATACGGTAAAATAGGCACATGATGGCTCATATAGTAGGAATACGTTTCCACGGTGGTGGAAAAACTTATCATTTTGATGCTTCCTCCGTTCCGGAGATTAAGAAGGGCGAATATGTGATCGTAGAGACCAGCCGCGGTCAGCAGTTGGGCCAGGTGGTTTCTTTCCAGGATCCAGGTCAGAAGAAAGGCCGAAATTGGAAGCCGATCTTGCGTCCTGCTACTTCTCGGGACATGGTAATCCGCCAGGTTTGGGAGAAAAAGGAACAAGAAGTTCTGGAAGACTGCCGGAAACTGGCAGGGGAAGAAAAGAATTTGGAAGAGGTCAAGTTCGTATCTGCTGAATTCAGTCTGGAAGGTGAAAACCTTGTATTTCTGTACTGTTATGAGGGCAACGATGATCCAAACCTCGGAAATTTACTGAAAAAACTCAAGAAGGAAAACCCCAAGGCGAATCTGGAAATGCGTCGGATCGGCCCCCGGGATTCAGCCAAGATCATTGGCGGCATGGGCGCTTGTGGACGCGAGGTTCGCTGCTGCACAGAATTCATGACTGGGTTCATCCCGATCTCCATCAAAATGGCCAAGGAACAGGGTATTTCCCTGGCCCCCTCGGAAATTACCGGCATGTGCGGCCGGCTTCGCTGCTGCCTGATGCATGAATATGATCAGTACAAAGAAGCCAAGAAGAATTTGCCCAAACAGGGCAAGCGTGTCAATACACCCCGCGGGGAAGGAAAAGTCGTCCGCGTAAATGCTCTCAGCCAAAGAATATCCGTGTACCTCGGGGAAGATGGCATCCATGATTTTGATCCTGATGAGGTAGAACGGATAAAGCGATGAACGAGATCCTGGCTCAAGTGGATCAGGTCTTTACCTATACCAGCGAACTCAGGCGGGAATTCCATCGCCAGCCAGAGCTGGGTTTCCAAGAAGTTCACACAGCTGAAATCATACTCAGAGAACTGTCCAAGTTGGATGGCTTCTCGATCCAGTCTGGAATTGCAGAGACTGGAATTGTCGCCTTGTTTAAAGGCGGATCTCCCGGAAAAACCATCCTGCTTCGTTTTGATATGGATGCCCTGCCAGTCACTGAAAATACTGGTGTGGATTATTCCTCCAAAAATGAAGGTATTATGCATGCCTGTGGACATGATGGACATATGGCCATCGGTCTGTCTGTGGCGAAACTGCTGGCTGAGAATTACCGGGATCTACCCGGGCGGATCAAATTTGTCTTTCAACCAGCTGAGGAAGGCTTGGGAGGCGCCCGCAGGATGATCGAAGCGGGAGTGTTGGAAGACCCTGAGCCTGATATTGTGCTGGGACTGCATCTCTGGAATGAAAAAGAACTTGGCTGGCTGGGCATCAGTGATGGTCCGGTAATGTCCGCTTCGGAAACATTCCAGATCTTGATTAAGGGTAGGGGTGGGCACGGCGGAAAACCCCACGAATCGGTTGATCCCATTGTGGCGGCGGCAAATATCGTGACTTCACTGCAAAGCCTGGTTTCTCGGGAAGTACCTCCCCTGGATAGCGCTGTGATAACGGTCAGTTCAATTCACGGCGGCCAGACCCACAACGTGATCCCTGAAACTGTTACTCTAGAAGGAACTATCAGGACTTTTACAGAAACAACCCGGCAGCTGGTTCTGGAGCGCTTTCATCAAATAGTGGATGGCGTTGCCAAAGCCCATTTATGCAGCGCTGAAATTGAGATCAATGATATCTCCCCCGCGGTGACCAACCAGCCGGAGGTTGCTGAGGTGATGCGCCAGACAGCGGTTTCCCTCTTTCCGGATGCGGAATTGGATGATAATTATCAAACTATGGCGTCTGAGGATATGGCTTTCCTGATGCAGGGGATGCCTGGCTGCTACAGTTTTGTGGGATCTGCCAATCCGAAGCTGGGACTTGATGCCAAACATCATCAGCCCGATTTTAATTTTGATGAAGAAGCCTTGAAAACTGGCGTGGCGCTGCTGATTGGCGGGGCGAGTCGATTTTTGATAGATTAAAAGTATTTCCCTCTCTGAATAATCAGGGACGGAGTCCTTCCAAAGGACTCCGTCCCTTTGTTTTTTCGGGAAGTTATTCACCAATTAAGGTGTCATTATTCCAGTTAATGATCCTCAAACTTGACTTTTTCTCTTCTTTTGCTAGAATTAAATAGGATTAATCTTATTCATCGTATTAATCATATCAGAGACAGAAATGGATAACTCTGAATTTATAGATTATCTCCTCCAATCCACCGATTCGAATACAGAAACGCTGCCTGCATTAAAAGCGCTCAGCCAGGAGATTGGTATCAGCATATCTGCCCTGAGGGAACAGCTGGAAGCAGCCAAAGTCCTGGGCCTGGTTGATGTTAAACCACGCCGTGGTATTCGTCCCTTGCCGTATGCCTTCACACCGGCAGTTGATGCCTCATTATGTTATGCCATCCAACAGGATCAGGCTTATTTTGAGAACTATGTAGATCTGAGGCGCCACCTTGAATACGCTTATTTCCCCCAGGCAGTGGACTTTCTGCAGGAATCCGATCATCAGGATTTGATCCAGCTTGTAAAAAGTGCTTGGGAAAAACTGCAGGGAAAGCCGGTCCGCATCCCGCACCAGGAACACCGCCAACTCCATCTCACTTTTTTCAAGCGGTTGAATAATGTGTTTGTTTCCGGATTGCTGGAAGCATACTGGGATGCCTATGAGGCTGTGGGATTGAATGTTTATACAGACCTTGAATATCTGGAGCAGGTCTGGACTTATCATGAGGAGTTGGTAGAAGCGGCCATCCAGAAAGACAAAACGCGGGGTTTGAAAGTGCTCCGGGAGCATTTTGAGCTGATGGATCGCATGGTGCGATGATTGTTGCTAAAAAACACGTCACTGTTTCAATGGGAATACATTAGGAGATTGAATGGCCCAAACCCAAACTAAAAAACCGATTCAAAGACGTTTGACCGGTGTAAATGAATTTTCCATCAATATTGGCACAGAAAATGGATCTGGCAGCCAGACTGCTAACTTGACCATACTGCGAGCCATCTTCAAGATGGGAATCCCGGTTTCCGGGAAAAATATTTTCCCTTCCAATATCCAGGGATTGCCCACCTGGTATAAGATCCGGGTCAGCCAATCAGGTTATGGCGGCCGGAGGAAAGAAGCGGATATTGTTGTGGCGATGAACCCCAAAACCTTCACGGAAGACCAAGATGATCTGGTGCAGGGAGGGCTTTTCTTGTACGCCGATGACATCAAAGATCCGATTGATCGGGTTGATATGATAACGGTCCCTATGCCGGTAAAGGACATTGTAAAGGAAGCCAAACCTCACCGCGACCTGCGCAAACTCGTTGCGAACATGGTCTATGTGGGCGTGCTGGCGAATCTGCTTGGAATCGAATTAGAACCTATCAAAGCGGCTCTGGAATTCCATTTTAAGGGGAAAGAAAGCCCGGTGGAATTTAACATGATGGTGATCAATCTGGCCTACCAGTGGGCTGAAGAGAATTTGGATCTTGATTTGCCTTACTGGATCGAGCCCCGGGACCTAACCGATAATTCCATCCTGGTAGACGGGAATACAGCTGCAGGACTGGGTACTATCTACGGTGGGATGCACTTTGTATCCTGGTACCCGATCACCCCGGCCACAAGTTTACCCGAATCCATCATTGAATATGCCCCGAAACTACGGGTTGATCCTGAAACCGGGAAGAGTACCTATGCCATTATCCAGGCGGAAGATGAGCTGGCAGCAGTAGGCATGGTTGTAGGGGCAGGTTGGGCAGGTTTACGGGCGATGACTGCTACATCTGGCCCGGGCTTGAGCTTAATGGCGGAATATACCAGCCTGGCTTATTTTGCGGAGATTCCGATCGTGATCTGGGTTGTTCAGCGTGTTGGTCCTAGTACAGGACTACCCACACGGACAGCCCAGGGAGATATCAACCTCGCCTATTATTTAGGGCAAGGGGATACTGAACATATTATGTTGATCCCTGGCAGCGTTAAGGAATGTTTTGAGTTCGGCTGGAAAGCGCTCGATCTGGCCGAAAAATATCAAACAGTAGTTTTTTGCCTCTCAGATCTCGACCTTGGTAAAAATCAATGGATGACAGAACCTTTTGAGTACCCGGAGACCCCAATTGAAAGAGGGAAAATCCTTTGGGAAGAAGATCTGGAGAAGATCAAAGAAGAATGGGGTAGATACCGGGACCTGGATGGCGATTTCATACCTTATCGGACTGTGCCAGGTAACACTCATCCCAAAAGCGCCTATTTTGCCCGTGGAACCGGGCATGATGATTTTGCTAATTACAGTGAACATCCGGAACAGTGGCGGAAAAACCTGGATCGTATAAAGAACAAGATCAATTCTTCCAAAACTGACCTGCCTGAGCCGGTGATCATAAAAATGCGGGGTGCCACAAAGGGAATCATTGCTTTTGGTTCGCCGGATGCAGCCATGGTTGAAGCATTGGATTATCTGAAGGCGGACGGTGTCAAACTGGATTACCTTCGGCTCCGGTCTTTACCGGCTTCAGACCAGGTGCTTGATTTTATCCGTTCCCACGAGAAGGTCTATGTCATTGAGAATAATCGGGATGGACAGATGCATAGTATTTTGTCATTGGAGCTGCCGGAAAAAGCACAAGATCTGGTCTCTCTGGCAATGATTGATGGTTTGCCATTGAATGCGGAATGGATCAGAGAAGCTGTTTTGAATGAGGAGAATGCTTAATGGCTGAAAAAGTAAAAAAACTTAACGATATCGGATTATCCAAAGAAGATTATAAGGGTAAGCCGTCCACATTATGTTTGGGCTGCGGGCATAATGCGATTGTGGGACAAATTATCTCTGCCTGCTACGAGCTGAATATTCTTCCTGAGAATCTGATCAAGGTCAGCGGGATCGGCTGTTCTAGCAAAGCCCCTACCTATTTTATGAATCGCTCCTTTGGATTTAACGGTTTACATGGGAGAATGCCCTCGCTGGCTACCGGGGCTCTATTTGGTGACACGTCATTGATCGCAATCGGCGTCAGCGGCGATGGAGATACCGCCAGCATTGGTATGGGTCAGTTCAAACACGTCACCCGCCGAAATTTACCCATGCTCTATATTGTGGCTAATAACGGGGTATATGGCTTGACCAAAGGGCAGTTCTCCGCTACGGCAGAACAGGGCCTGGCATTGAAAAAACAGGGCCAGAACCGCTACGTTCCGGTGGATATTGTCTGGGAGGCTATTGCTGGGCGGGCTTCTTTTGTGGCCCGTTCTTTTTCAGGCGACCCCCAGCAGCTAAAAGCACTGATCAAGGCTGGCATACATCATAAGGGTATTGCCGTGATCGATGTTATCAGCCCCTGTGTGACTTTTAACAATCAGGATGATTCTTTCCACTCCTATGCCTGGGGCAAATCCCACGAAGTTGCCCTGCATGAGCTGTCGTTTGTGCCCCCTGTCAAAGCCATCAAGGTTCAATACGCAGAAGGCGAAACCCTGGATGTTCCACTTTATGACGGCACACATATCATCCTGAAAAAACTGGCCCAGGATTATGAGCCGACCAACCGGGCTAATGCGCTTCAGATGTTGGAAGAAGCCAATGACCGTAACGAGCTCATAACCGGATTGATCTATATCAATCCCACCCAAAGCTCCCTCTTTGATCTGTATGACCTGCCTGAAACAGCGCTCAATCGCCTGCCGGATGAGAAACTTCGCCCCAGCCCAGAATCGCTGGACGAGATCAATAAAATAATGTACTGAAATTAAATCAAATTAGAGAATTATTTCAATTTTATTGAGGAACATGCTTAGTGAGCTTGACCTAATATTAGTAGTTTGATAACAGCCATAAATTGTTTGTGAGTGATCGATCTTGTTGTGGAGGAACTATGCCTCTCTGGAGACAGCCACTGGATAAAGACCGCATCCTTATTACACACGGTATCGTCTATATTATCGATGACCGGTGTAAAGGTTGCGGTTTTTGTATTGAGTTTTGCCCCCAGGGAACATTGGGGATCTCAGACCGGACCAATACCAAGGGTTATCATCCCCCCCGGATAATTGAAGAGAACCTTTGCGTGAACTGCGGATTATGCACCCTATTGTGCCCTGATTTTGCCATATATATAGAGGATGGGGGTAAACAAACGCCGGGCCTGATCCATCCAGTCCAGCGGAATGAGGTGAAAAAATGACAGAACAGAAAGGCAGTCTTACCGGGGAACACTTTATGCTGGGAGACCATGCCTGTGCAGAAGGCGCTATCCTGGCCGGATGCCGGTTTTTCGCAGGTTATCCGATCACACCGGCAACAGAAATTGCTGAACGTATGTCTGTTCGGCTGCCCCAGGTGGAAGGAAAATATGTACAGATGGAAGATGAACTGGCATCCATGAATGCTGTTCTGGGGGCTTCCTGGGCCGGTGTGAAATCCATGACTGCCACCAGCGGACCGGGATTTTCTCTCATGATGGAAAATCTGGGGCTGGGCATTATGCTGGAAACTCCTTGCGTGCTGGTCAATGTCCAGCGCGGAGGCCCTTCCACTGGACTGCCCACCCTGGTTGGACAGCAGGATATGATGCAGGCCCGTTGGGGATCCCATGGCGATTATGAGATCATTGCCCTCAGCCCCGGATCGCCCCAGGAGCTGTTTGATCTGACCATCCGGGCTTTTAATCTGTCAGAAAAATACCGCACACCTGTTTTAGTGATGACCGACGCCGAAGTTGGGCATATGACCGAAAAGGTGGTTATACCGCCTGTAGAAGAGATAGAGGTCCTGCACCGTCCCCTGGTATCCAGGGGTGATCTGGAACCGGACCATTTCCGGATCTACCGCGCCAGCCCTAAGGGGGATCCAGGTTATGTATCTCCCATGGTCAAGGCCGGTGACGGCTTCCGGATCCATGTTACAGGGCTAACTCATGATGAACGGGGTTATCCTGCGATGAATCCTGAAGCCAATGAATTGAATGTCTCGCGCATCATGCAGAAGATTACAGCCAACCAGAAGGATATCATCCAACTGGAGAAAGAAAAACTGCGGGGCGCCGATGTAGTTGTTGTTTCTTACGGAATTTCTGCCAGGACATCCCTGTGGCCGATCGACCAGGCCCGCAAAGAAGGGATCAAGGTTGGATACCTGCGTTTGATCACTGTCTGGCCTTTCCCGGAAGAATTCATATCCAAGTTGGCCGAGAAAGTGCAGGCTTTTGTAGTCCCGGAGATCAATATGGGACAGATGGTCCGGGAAGTGCAGCGCAGCGCTGCGGGAAAAACAAAAGTGATCGGTGTTCATAAACCCGGGGGAGATATTTTAGATCCACGGGATGTGCTGGAAGCTATTCGACAGGGTGCCGGAATTAGGCAGGAAGCCTGACCAGCTTTTCCTGGTCAGTAAGGCGTCCGGGAGGATGAACTATGACAGCAGAAAGAATAGATAGCAAAACTAAACCCCGTATTATGACCTACGAGGCTTCCTCGGAAGGGGATTGGATTACCGGGCTGCACCCCATGGATGACCTGCTCCGGGGAGAACGCCTGCCCCATATCTGGTGTCAGGGCTGCGGCCTTGGGACAGCTTTAACTTCTTTCATCAGCTCCCTCAAGTGGCTGGAGAAGAGGAAAGGCTGGGACCTGGATAAAGTTGCTGTTGTCTCTGGCATTGGCTGTACAGGAAGGATAGCTGGTTATGTGCGCCTGGATTCGTTTCACACCACACACGGGCGGGCTATTCCGTTTGCTACCGGCTTAAAGATCGCCAATCCGGATCTTAAAGTGATCGTTATCTCCGGTGATGGTGATATCGCTGGTATTGGGGGAAATCACTTCATCCATGCTGCCAGGCGGAATCTTGGTATTACCGTTGTATGTGTCAATAATTTCAATTATGGGATGACCGGCGGCCAGGTCGGACCGACAACACCCCATGAAGCCCGGGCGGTTACAGCCCAATATGGTAATTATGAATATCCATTCAACCTGCCGTATCTGGCAGCCGCCAGTGGGGCTTCGTATGTGGCCCGCTGGACAACACTGCATGCCCGCCAGCTCGAATGGACCTTGCGCAAAGCCTTAACTCATCCCGGGTTCAGTTTTGTGGAGATCATTGCCCCTTGTTCCACGGCCTATTCCCGCTGGAATCCGGATGGAAAAGGCCTGGATCCCGAGAACCTGCGCCGCAGGGGATTGGAAGTGATGAAACATTATCAGCGGGTTGGCAAGACTGATCATGGACTTCATCCCAAAGATGCGCACATTAAGGTAAACGAACGCGGCGAGATAATTGAGATCATCGAAGGAGAATTTTTGCTGGAAACCCGCCCGGATTTTGAGGAAGCGATGAATCAGCGAGTGGAAATAGCGGAGAAGTACTGGCAGCGCGAGAAAGCTGCCCTGGATAAAAGGGTCTTCCTCTCGATCAAAAAGAAAAAAGTGCCCCGGACAGAAATTCAGCTGGGTGGATTCGGAGGCCAGGGCATAATGAGCGCGGGAAAGATCATTGGCATGGCTGCGGCGGTCTTTAATAACCTGGAAGCCTGTTTTACTCAGAGTTATGGACCGGAAGCCCGGGGCGGCGCGGCAGGATCCCAGGTGATCATCTCCAGCAGCCCAATTCACCATCCCCATTTAACTGAACCAACCAGCATGATCATCATGTCGCAGGGAGCCTATGATAAATATGTGGATACTCTGGCAATTGATGGGGTTCTGTTGATCGATAATGAACTGGTAAAACTACCCGATGATCACCGAACGGATATAAAAACCCTGGGAATACCCGCTACCAAGATTGCTGTGGAAGCTGGAAATAACCGGGCGGCAAATACAGTAATGCTGGGATTCTGGACAGCAGTGGAGGGAATCGTAGACCAAAAAGCGATGGAAGAATCCATCGCGGAATCAGTCCCTCCTAAAACCGTCGATCTGAATCTGGATGTTTTCAGGACAGGATACCAGGAAGGTTTGGCCCAGGGCTGAAACCGGGCAGCCGGATATTTTATGGATAATCAAGTATTGGTAATCGGTTGTACACATGCAGGATTGCAGGCCGCTCAAGACCTGGCAAATGTTGGCCTGCGGGTGAACCTGGTTGAGAGCACCCCTTTCATTGGCAGCGATCAAAAATTTAATCTGCCAGAACATCTTATAAACACACTGCTGTTGGAAGTCTTGAAAGATTCCCGCATCAAGGTCTGGACCAATACAGATATTAATCAGATCAGCCGGACCAATAGTGGATACCAGATCCAGCTGCAGCAGCATCCCCGATATATCGACCTGAGCAGGTGTACAGCCTGCGGCGACTGCGTCAATGTTTGTCCTGTTACTATTCCCGGCACAGATTTGAAAGCAATCCATTTTGGGGGACAGCCGGATTGCGCGGTGATCGAAAAAGAGGGGATCTCTCCCTGTACAAACGCCTGCCCTGCTGGCATCCATGTTCAGGGTTATGTGGCGTTAATTAATCAGGGACGGTTCAAAGAGGCCTATCACCTGATTTATGATGCCCTGCCTTTCCCTTCAGTCTGTGGAAGAGTTTGTAATCACTATTGTGAACAGGCCTGTAATCGCAGCCGTCTGGATGATCCGGTAAATCTGATGGCGCTGAAACGGTATGTGGCCGATTGGGCCTATAACCACCAGGAGGAGGTTTGGGAAGGAGGAAAACGGGTCCCCGATCATCAACCGCAAGCTTCAGGGGAAAAGGTTGCAGTGATTGGAGCAGGCCCGGCCGGGTTAACCGCGGCCCGGGATTTAGTCCGCAGGGGCCACCTTGTGACGGTATTTGATAATCATCCCACCGCCGGCGGTATGATGCGGGTGGGCATTCCTCCCCATAGGCTGCCATATCAGCAGCTGGATTGGGAAATCGAACAAATTCTGTCAGAGGGGGTAGATCTGCGCTTGAATACATGGGTGGATGATATTCCAGCTCTTCTGGAAAACGGGTTTGATGCTGTTTTGATCGCCACTGGCGCCCATCTGGCTATGAAAGTCCCTATTGAGGGAGCAGATCATCCTGATAATTGGCTCAGCCTGGAATTTCTCAAGAAAGTTTGCCTGGGTGAAAAGATCAGCCTTGAAGGAAGGAAAGTCATCGTTCTGGGAGGCGGAGATGTTGCCATGGATGCCGCTCGGGTGGCCGTCCGGTTGGGCACCTCCGATGTGAAGGTAGTATGCCGCGGGATGAGGGCTTCATTCACCGAAGTCAGTGAGGCAGAGGAAGAAGGAGTCGAGATTATCCGGGGTAGGGTTTTCCAGCGAATTATCATCGAGAGTGGAAACATAAATGGCGTGGAATGCCTGGAAGCAGAAATTGGAGAAGTTGTTGACGGCAAACGCCAGTTTAAGGAATTAAAGGATACAGAACATCTAATTGAGGGAGACCTGGTGATCTGGGCTCTGGGCCAGAGACCGGATTTTTCCTTTCTACCCCCAGATAACCAGATATCTGTTCAAGCAAACAAGGGCATTGAGTCAAATAACCAGTTGATGACTACCATGGATGGTGTTTTCACAGCTGGGGATGTCCATCGGGGAACTACCTTTTTTGTTGTAGATGCTGTTGGAGATGGGCATCGGGCTGCCAATTCGATCCATAGTTTCCTGACAGGTCAACCAGGAGCGGATCTGATCCAGAGCCGCCAAGAGAGTACTCTCTCACTAGCTGAGATGCAATCCCGCCTCAAAACCCGCAAGAGCGCTCGCCTGGAGCGGCTAGCCATCCCCTGTCTGGATGTTGAAGATAGGGTTAATAATTTCAAGGAAGTGGATTTGGGCCTTTTAGAAAAGGATGCGCTGCTGGAATCCGGACGCTGCCTGGCTTGCGGCCCTTGCAGTGAATGTATGGCATGCGTAGAGGTTTGTGAAACTGGTGCGATCAATTTCGATCAAATCATTTCTTCATCAATTATTGAGGTCAAAGCTGTAATATCTGATCAGAATGCGCTGCTCCGGGAAGATCTTGAGGGTTTAATTCTGTATACATCCTCGGACCCAATGGCAGGATCCGCTGCGGCTTTTGAAGTGATCAAGGGGCTGGAAACGGCCCCAGCAGCTTTGGGGATTGGGCTCAGACATACATCTGGCACTGGCACAAAAACTGGCTTGATCCTGTGCCAGTGTGGAGGGGAGATTTCCAATATAGTCAATACTACTGCCCTCTGTAATGAGGCTCTGGACTGGCCTGAGATTGATTACACCCACGAATTGGCATACTCCTGCACAGCTGAAGCGGCTGAGGAGCTTAAACAGATTATCAAGGAGCAGCATCTGGGGAAAATGGTTCTGGCTGCCTGCAGCTGTTGTTCATTGGACCAGGTTTGCTATAGCTGTACTTACCAGCGATTGCGCTGCAAAGACAATCTTGGTATCTTCGATTCCCTGAAACCGCTGGCAGAATTGGAATTCATCAACATCCGGGAACAGTGCGCCTGGGCTCATCGGCAGAGCAAGAAAAAAGCGACCGATGCAGCCAGGAACTTGATCCGGGCAGCCCTTGGCAGGAAACCAGTTATCCCGGCAGATCTTCCCGAGAAACCTTCCCATCCCATTAAAGTCCTGGTTATTGGCAAAGGAGCTTCAGCAGGAGCCTGTCTCAAATCACTGGCATCACTGGGATTGGCTGCTGAATCCCTGGAGGTATTGTCCGGGGATGTGGTTAGGTCCGGCGCTAAATTCCGGGTCCAGGGATTGGTGAACGAAATTCAGGCAGATTGCCTGGTTTTAGCTCCCGGGAGTGGGGCAGAATTGGACCATATCAGCGGGTTCCTGAAATTGAACAACCAAAGCCTTCTAATTTCTAGAGAGCGGTTGGAACTGGATACCCTGGATTTTGGAATGGCCCTCTGCCCTCTAGGCCTGGATCCAGATATCAGTGGAAAAGCGGCCGCTGCGAGGATTTTCGCCTGGGTGAGTCGTACTTTCAGTCAGGATCAGCCACGTTCAGCTGTAGTGGATTGGCAGCGCTGTCGGGGGTGCGGCACCTGCCAGGATATCTGTGGATATGGTATCCCGGAGATCATCCAGGATGAACGGGGAACTTATGCTGTGATCAACCCATTCTTATGCCAGGATTGTGGTATTTGTACTGCCCATTGTCCCTCAGGTGCCATTGCACCTGCTACGCATACGAGTTCTGAATTGAATGAGATACTGGAGATGATATTGAATTGAGATGAATAAAGTCGCTGCTAAACAGAAGATCATCCTGTTCACCTGTAATTGGCACGCTTTCAGCAGCCTGGAAGCTGCGGGGAAGAATAACCTGGTTTATTCTCCTGCTCTGGTTCCGATTCGAATTTCCTGCCTGGGACGGATCACTTCGGGAATTATCCTGAAAGCATTTGAGGGTGGAGCGGCCGGTGTCTGCCTGATCGGCTGCCCGGAAGGTGAATGCCGTTATCAAAATGGGAACCAGGAAGCGCGAGAGGTATTTGAAGAGAGCCGGACCCTGCTGAGGTTATTGGGTTACAACGAGAATTTGCTCCAGTATCATTTGGTTTCAGCTGGAGATGGAGAGAGCTTTCAGGAGAATATCGATCAGTTGGTAAAGAATATTCATGATAACAGGAAAACCCGGTGAATACTTTCGCTGAGATCGTTCAATCAAATCAGGCCTGGCTGTGTCTCGACTGTGGGAAATGCAGTTCAGTCTGCCCTATCACTCTTCACCTGGTAGATGGGTATACCAGCCCCAGACTGTTGGTCGAGGGCGCCGTCAATAGTGGTGAGGACCGAGTCCTGGAGGATCCACTTTTATGGTCCTGTTTAACCTGTCAGCGCTGTACTGAGATCTGTCCCTCAGGAGTTCAATTTTCTGAGTTCATTCAAGATGCCCGCCAGCTAGCTTGGGAGAAGGGGCAGTCTGGCGATTGCACCCACAGCGGTACGATCCAGAGTTGGATGAGGATGATGACCGACCCGGCGCTGGAACAAAACCGCCTGGATTGGATCGATGATGACTTAAGAATTGCCCCGGAATCAGAGGTGATCTATTTTCCGGGCTGTTTACCGTATTACGATACTGTGTTCGGAGATTTGGATGTCGAAGGGACTGAGATCGCCAGGGCGGCGGTAAAGATCCTGAATCACCTGGGAATTGAGCCCATGGTGCTGGAAAATGAACGCTGCTGTGGTCATGATCCTTACTGGCAGGGAGATATGGATACCTTCAGGAAACTGGCGGAATTGAATCTGGAGGCCATTTCCCAAACCGGCGCTAAACGGCTGGTAACAACCTGTCCGGAATGCGCCTATACCCTCAAATCCACTTATCCCGAGCAAGTTGGCAGCCTTGGCTTGGAAGTACTGCATATTACTGAGCTGCTGGCAGAAGATGATAAGTTTCAAAAACTCTTTCCAACAAATAGTCCAGAACTATATCCTGTCACCTACCAGGATCCCTGTCGATTGGGAAGGTTTATGGGGATCTATCAGCAGCCCCGCGATCTGATCCAGAACCTGGGTTATCAGCTGGTTGAGATGGATCATTATGCCCACACAAGTACATGCTGCGGCACGAGCTGCTGGACTACCTGCGGACAGCTCAACAAGAAAGTGCAGTCAGAGCGTTTAATGGAAGCTCGTTCAACTGGAGCGGAAAAGCTGATCACATCCTGTGTTAAATGCCAGATCCATTATAAATGCGCCCAGAGAGATCCGATTTCAGGGAGTGAAATTCAAATAGATATCCAGGATCTAACGACCTTGATTGCGGAAAAGATTTGAATCAAATGATAGACCAGGGAAACATTTACAAAGAGGAGGGTGCCATTGACTGATAAAAACTTACGGATCGGGGTTTTTGTTTGTGATTGTGGATCCAATATTGCAGGCACGGTGGATACAGAAGCCGTTCGGGAATATGCTGCGGGTTTACCCGGTGTTGTAGCCGCTGTCAGGAATAAATATACCTGTGCAGATCCTGGACAGGTTGAGATCCAGCTATCTATCAGGGAGCACAATCTAAATCGCATAGTGGTTGCGTCTTGTTCGCCGGCAACATATGAAGTGATCTTCCGAAACTGCATTGCCGGCGCCGGATTGAATCCCTACCTGCTGGAAATGGCCAATATCCGGGAACATTGCTCCTGGGTAACACCCGGAAACGGTCAGGCTGCGACTGAAAAAGCCAAACGGATCGTGAAAGTTGCCGTTGCCCGGGCCCAGTGGCTGATTCCCCAGGAAGAGGAACAGATCTCGGTCACTGATGCTGCCCTGGTTGTGGGCGGCGGTGTGGCTGGCATCCAATCTGCCCTCGACCTGGCAGATTCCGGTCACCAGGTCTACCTGGTGGAAAAGGAGCCGTCGATTGGTGGGATCATGGCCCAGCTGGATAAGGTTTATCCTGATATCGAATGTAGTATTTGAATTCTCGGACCCAAAATGATGGATGTCGGTCGACATCCCAACATCAAATTACTGACCTATGCCGAAGTGGAAGATATTTCCGGTTATGTAGGTAATTTTAAGGTACGGATCCGTAAAAAAGCCCGCTATGTGGAAGAAACCCAATGCACATCCTGCGGGGATTGTGTAGATGTCTGTCCGGTTGTCATCCCGGATGAATACCAGGTTGGCCTGGGCAGCCGGAAGGCGATCTTCTTGTCATTCCCGCAGGCAGTTCCTTCGGCTTATATAGTAAACGCTGATGAATGCCTGGGACAAAATCCGATTGCTTGCGGAAAGTGCATCGAGGCCTGTGAAAAGGAATGTATTGATTTTACGATGAAGGATAAGATCATCGAGGTAGAGGTGGGTGTTGTGATCGTCGCTACCGGGATGGATATTTATGATCCAACTCCGCTGGATGAATATGGCTATTCCAGCTACCCGAATGTTCTCACAAGCCTGGAGTTTGAGCGCTTGATATGCAGCAGCGGTCCGCTAGAAGGCCATCTGGGCCGTCCAGGCGACCTGGCTTTTCCAAAGAGGATCGGTTTCATTCAGTGTGTAGGCTCCAGGACTCAGGATCCGGAGCACGGGAATCCCTACTGCTCCAATTTCTGCTGTATGAACACTATTAAAACCACTCAATACCTGCACGATGCCTACCCGGATGTGGAATCAACAGTCTTTTATACTGATCTGCGGGCTTTTGGCAAGGGATTTGAGGAATTGTTAATGCGAAGCAGGGCATCTGGAGTGAAATATATCCGTGGACTGCCAGGAGAGGTATACGAAGATCCTGAAACGGGAGATTTGCACCTGATGGTGGAAAATACCACCAGCAACCGGCTGGAATCCCACATTTTTGATATGCTGGTATTGGCTGTGGGCGCAGTTCCTAGAAAAGAAACTGAAACTGTCCGCCAAATGGTCAGTTTGTCCAAGTCCCCCAGTGGATTTTTACGGGAGGCCCATCCAAAACTTCGCCCTGTTGATACTCCAACCAAGGGAGTATTCATCGCGGGCAGCGCTGAAAGCCCGAAGGATGTCCGGGGGTGTGTGACTCAGGCCAGCGCTGCTGCCTCCCGGGCTTCAATATTGCTCAACAAAGACAAGTTCTCTGTGGCTGCTATCACTGCAGTAGTAGAGGAAGATCTATGCACAAACTGTGGGGTGTGCGCTAATGTCTGTCCCTTCAGTGCCATTACCTGGAGTAAAGGCCAACCTGCCGAAGTGATCACTGCCGCCTGCACAGGATGTGGTACCTGTGCTGCCGAATGTAAGTTCAATGCCATAAAAATGAGGCATTTCTCTGATCAGGCGATCTATGCCCAGATCGATGCTATGCTGGAAGATAATCCTTCTGAAACTATCCCCACTTTTGCCTGCAATTGGTGTTCCTATGCCGGCGCGGACACAGCTGGGGTGGGCCGAATGGCCTATCCCCCTTATGCCAATATCATCCGGACCATGTGCTCTGGACGGGTTAGTCCGGATTTTGTTTGGTATGCATTTCGTAAGGGCGCACCTGTGGTACTGGTATCTGGCTGCCATTATGTGGACTGCCATTATATTGACGCTAACCGCAGCACTACCCGGCGGCTGGATGGCCTGTGGGATGGGATGGATAAGCTGGGATTGGACCCCGGAAGATTGCAGCTGGAATGGTGTTCTGCCGCCGAAGGACCCCGCTGGCAGCACATTATGGAGCAGGCTGAGGAAAAACGCCTTAAAGTAACTGCCGGTGAGATCTCGGAGACCAGCCAATTATTGAAGGAGAAAAAGGTACCCTCTCCCCGGAACCCCCGGCCTAAAGATGAAAACCAGCTGTCTGATTTTGAATGTCTCGTTTGTGGAGAAAAATGGGAGAGAAATTACAGCAGCAATCAGGAAAGAAGCTGTCCGGCCTGCCGCTCGAACAGTGTAAGATGGATCAGGAAGCGCTGAAGCGCGACGGGGAGATGGGGAGACGGGGAGATAAGGAGTCTAGGAGTCATGGAGAATTAGCTAGCAATAATGAGAAATTAATCCAAGTCCCCACGTCACCAAGTCAAACTTAAACAGAAAGACCCGGCATAATGCAAATCCGGGTCTTTTTTTTAATAGGATTCCAATTGAAATTACGGAGTTGGTGTGGATTCCACTGCTGCCTGACCGGTCCAGGTAAAGACCCGGGCTTCGCTGAGGCTGCCTGCATCCTCCCAGATCGGGCTGCCGTTTTCATCCACATCAACCTGGCGGACAGTGCTTATGGTCCAGCGGTAGATATGGGGGGAGTCTTCACTGGCCCGGAAGGATCCCGGGACGATGAATTTCGTATCTTCTACATAGTCAACCAATTTACGGCCGGTTCCTTCTGTCAGATCCATGATCGTGATCCGGTAAGCCTCATTGGTATTGATCAAGCCTACGGAGGACCACTGCAAAGTGACCTGGTTGTCGCTCAGGGAGAAGACCCCGCCATCTGCTGGCAGCAGTAAGTTCGGCGCCGGGTACGGTGGAGGCGGTGTTGGTGTGGGTGTTGGGCCTGGTGTAGCTGCCCGTTCGCAAAGCGGGATGATCAGGGTCAAACTCTCGTATACAGTATTGCTGACCATGCCGTTATATGACTTGATTGCTTCTTCTGGCACATTATAGTTCAGGGAAATGCTGCCCAGGGTATCCCCTTCGCCAACCTCGTAGCTGACCTTATCACAGGCTGCCTGGGTGGCTTCGATGCCGCTTAATGTGGCAGTTGGGAACGAAGTAGCTGTCGGAGTGGGGTGGGGAATCTTCAACTCCTGGCCTTCGAACAAGGTATCGCATGAGGCCGGGATGTTATTCATTAACACAATCGATTTGATCGAAATCTCAAAGCGGGCAGCGATGGCCAGACACGAGTCATTTGGCGCGACCACGTAAGTCAGCGGTGTGGGGCTGGGCATTGGTGTTGGTGTCGGTGTGGGCGGTTCCGGAGTGCTGGTTGGGGTCGTGGTAACGGTTTCGGTCAGGGTCGGTGTGATAGTGGTATCCACCATGGCTCCCGTTTGTGAGAGGGCCAGGTAAACCATACCGGCGCCAACGGCCAGAAAAAGCACCACCAGGCCGATCGCAACTGGCAAACCGAGGGTGATTTCGGGCATTTTCCCGCCGCTAACTACCTGGGCATCTGTTTTGGTACCTGTTAGACTGCCGCCGCAAACCAGGCAGCGTTCAGCATCTTCCTTGACGCGGGTGCCGCAGGTTGGGCAGATCTTTTTGTTATCATTAGCCATAAGATTACTCGTTTATGCTATTTTTTTCCTCAATAGACTGGGGCAATTATACCAGAAGGGGTGGGGATGGAAAGTACTTGAAAATAAGGGGATGATAGTGGGAAATTGGAATGAATAACTGCTTTATTCCGCCGATGAGGTCTGCGAGTTTTTACCTCAATCCTGCCGTTTTAACAGTATTTTTGCCAGTTCCTTTAAAATGTCTCCCGCTTCACCCTCAGGATTTGCATTTTCCAGGGCAGTCAGCGCCAGATCAGTCAGCCGGTCTGCAGTGGACTGCGCATAGGCACGTCCCCCTTCGGCCTGCAGTATCTGACTGAGAACAACTGCTTTTTCTGATGTGATCTCACCGGCGTTCCAACCCTCATAAAAACTATTTTTCTGGGCCAGGCCGAACAACACTGGTAGGGTCTTTTTGCGGGTCACCAGGTCTCCGATCGTTGATTTCCCAATTTGTTCCTCCGCACCCCAAATCCCTAAAATATCATCCTGGACTTGAAAGGACATACCTAAATAATGGCCAAAGTCGCGGAAATGGGCCTGGATCTCAGGCGTGACGCCAGCACATAAAGCACCCACTTCCAGGCTGAAAGCTAATAGGGCAGCGGTCTTACCACCAACCATTTGCCAATAAGATTCCAGTTCAACATCATCCTGGTTTTCAAAGGAAATGTCCAGGTGCTGGCCCTGGGTGAGCCGTAAACAGGTTCGGTGAAATATTCTCCCTGCCTGGAGTCCGATTTCCGGGGAAGTCCTTTCCACCAGGTTCACAAGCGAGGCAAAAGCCAGGGCAAATATAGCATCTCCAGTATTGATGGCCTGGGCTTCTCCCCACACCTTCCAGACCGTAGGACGCCCCCGACGGGTTTCGCCATCATCTTCAATATCATCATGGATGAGGGAAAAATTATGGATCAATTCCACTGCTGCGGCAGAGGGCAGAGCGTTTTTCCAATCCCCGCCGCCAGCTTCGCAAGCTAATAATACCAGCAGGGGGCGGATCAGTTTGCCTTCCGCCTTGGGACCGGCGTTCTCTCCAGTCCAGCCCAGCTGGTAGGTGATCATCTCATGCAAACCAGGAGTGCCGTTTTCCGCAGAAGCGGCAATTGCCCGTTCCAATTCCTGGCGCAGGGCAGGACGGGTAAGTTCTGAGAACTTTTCAAATCCGGATTGTTCTTTCATGAGAGGTAAATTTCCAGGAGATCGATATCGCTTAATGTATTCAGATCACTGACGCCGGCGGCGAACATTGTGATCTGGATTTCTCTGATCAATCTTTGGATAATTTCTAAAACTGCTTGAGGAGAGTCCACAGCGGCCTTCAGGAATGGTCCGGCCAGTCCGGCCATGGTCGCTCCCAGGGCGATTGATTTGGCGATTTCAACGCCATTTCGAATTCCACCAGATGCAAATATCGGAATCTCCGGTGCAGCTTCTTTAACCAGCTGGAGGCTTTCCGCGGTCGGGATACCCCAGTCGATGAACGCCCCGGCTACCTGGCGCTGGGTCTCGTTCTGGGCGCGGTGTATTTCAACTTCAGTCCAGGAAGTCCCACCCGCGCCAGCTACATCGATTGCTGATATTCCGGCATCAACTAACTGTCGGGCTGCTTGATATGAAATCCCCCAACCGACTTCCTTGGCGATCACGGGCACGGTAAGGGTATTGCAAACACTTTCGATTCTTTTCAATAAACCGGAAAAATTTGTATTCCCGTCTGCCATAACCGCTTCCTGGAGGGGGTTCAGGTGCAGGATCAGGGCGTTTGCTTCGATCAGTTCCACTGCCCGCTGGCAATCTTCCACGGATAAACCGTAATTCAACTGTACTGCACCCAGATTGGCAAAAAGTACGATATCTGGAGCGGATTTCCGAATCTGGAAGGTGCTGGCTAGAGATGGATCTTCCAGCATGGCTCGCTGGGAACCGACCCCCATGGGGATGCCGCTTTGTTGGGCGGCCGCGGCCAGGTTGTGGTTGATCCGTTCAGCCTGATCAGTGCCGCCAGTCATGGAAGAGATAAAAATTGGGGCAGATATTTCTTTTCCGAACAAGGTGAAATCCATTCGGACTTTTTCCAGATCGATTTCTGGCAGGGCCTGGTGCGGAAAATGATAATAATCCAGTCCAGAAGACAAACCTGATTCCACATTTTCGTTGAGATTAATGTGGATGTGTTCAGCTTTCCGGGAGCTGGTGGGGGAGGTCTTTTTCGGCATAGAATATCCTTCTGCTTTGGGTATGGTAACAGTCTGCTTGCAGGGTGTCAACAAAATTCCCCTCAGGAAGGCTAAACCTTGACAAGACTCCTCCTGCAGTTACAATAAATCTTAATCCAGGGAGCGAAACCAATTCCCCCGATTATTGTTTAATAAGATATCATAGTATGGATGAATTTTGAACTAAGGAGGAATCATTATGGCCGACACATTTGAACAGGTAAAAGGCATTATCGTAGAATTGCTGGCAGTGGATCCTGCCAAGGTTACTAAAGAAGCCCGGTTCCGGGAAGATCTGGAAGCGGACTCCCTGGACCTGGTAGAACTGATCATGGAGTTCGAAGATGAATTCGGGGGAGAGATCTCTGATGAAGATGCTCAGAAGATCACCACTGTTGGTGACGCTGTCACTTTCCTTGAAGAGAAAATGTAAGAGAACTAATTTCATTAAACAAAGAAAAAGCCTGCTGAAAAAGCAGGCTTTTTTTGTTTTGATGTTTTTGCTCACCAGGGGACGTGTGAGCAAGCAAGGAAATAATGCTCCCACTCCCGCCTTCGGGAGCGGATTTAGTTTACAATAAGCTTGGAATTTCCTCTGGATGTTGGGCTATTTTCACTCCGGCAGCTTCCAGGGCTTTGATCTTATCTTCTGCCAGGCCCGTGCCGCCCTGCACAATGGCACCGGCATGTCCCATGCGTTTGCCTGGAGGAGCGCTGAGCCCAGCGATAAATCCGGCAATGGGTTTAGTGACATTTTGAGTAATGTACTCCGCGGCCTGTTCTTCGTCTGTGCCCCCGATCTCACCAATCAGGACGATCTTTTCTGTGTCAGGGTCCTCCTGGAACATCTCAAGGGTGTCAATGAAGTTTGTGCCGTTAATGGGATCTCCGCCAATACCCACGCAAGTGGAAACACCCAGCCCCAAATTCTTCAGGGCATAGAGCACTTCGTATGTAAGGGTGCCAGAACGGGAAACCACGCCAATATTCCCGGGAATAGTGATATTTCCGGGAATGATACCTACTTTGGCTTCTCCTGGAGTCAATAATCCGGGGCAGTTGGGACCCACCAGCCGGACACCTTTTTGATCTAAGAAGTTCCTGACCCGCATCATATCAGATACCGGGACACCTTCGCTGATGCAGATGATCAGCTCCATAGCAGCATCTGCTGCCTCGAACATGGCATCAGCAGCAAATCTGGCGGGCACAAAAATTATCGTTGCATTGGCGCCGGTAGCATTCTTGGCAATTTTAACCGAATCAAAAACAGGTATCTTTCCATTCAGGACCCATTCTCCACCTTTTCCGGGGGTGACACCGGCTACTACGTTGGTGCCGTAAGAAACCATTTTTTCGGTGTGGAATAAGCCTTCCTGTCCAGTAATACCCTGCACCAGCAGGCGTGTGTTCTTATTAACTAATATGCTCATTCTTTCTCCCTGCCTTTATTAACCCCTGGCAGCTTTGACAGCCATTTTAGCTGCTTCAGCCAGGGTATCTGCCGTTTCCATATTGGCATTTTTTAATAACTGGCGCCCTTCGGCGGCGTTGGTACCTACCAGCCGCACAACCATGGGCACATCGGTTTTGACCTCACTGAGAGCTTCCAGGATGCCTTTGGCAACCAGGTCACAGCGAGTAATGCCGCCAAAGATGTTGAATAAGACAGCTTTGACGTTGGAATCGGACAGGATGATTTCCAGTGCGGCAGCGACTTTATCCGCGCTGGCACCGCCGCCGATGTCCAGGAAATTGGCAGGTTCTCCGCCAAATAACTTAATAATGTCCATTGTGGTCATGGCCAGGCCGGCGCCGTTTACCATGCAGCCGATATCCCCGTCCAATTTTATGAAGGATAATCCGTGCTCTCGAGCCCGGATCTCGGCTTCCTGGTCTACATCTAGATCCCGGAGCTCTTCCAGGTCAGCGTGGCGGAACAAGGCGTTATCATCCAACACCATCTTCCCATCCACTGCCAGCAGATCACCACTCCCTGTGATTACCAGCGGATTGATTTCCGCCAGGGTGGCATCACTGCCAATATAAGCTTTCCACAGACCCAGGGCAATTTTCCCGAATTCCCGCCACTGTTCCCGGGGCAGGTCTATACCTGCAGCCAGATCCCTTGATTGGTAGCTTTGCAGCCCCATCAGGGGGTCGATATGGCACTTGATAATTTTCTCTGGGGTTGAATGGGCAACTTCTTCAATATCTACCCCGCCTGCAGCTGAGGCCATAATAACTGGTTTTCGAGCTGCCCGATCATTGGTTATTCCCAGGTAAATTTCTGTTTTGATATCTGCGGCCTGATCAACCAGCACCATACGCACCGGCAGTCCTTTGATGGTCAGAGCCAGGATATCCTCAGCATGCTGCTTTACTTCTGGAGCGGTTTTTGCCACCCGGATTCCGCCGGCTTTGCCGCGTCCTCCAACCAGCACTTGTGATTTAACCACGACCGGATAACCGATCTTTTTAGCGATCTTCTGGGCTTCGGCTGGTGTTTTGGCCAGCTCCCCGGGCGGGATTGGGATGCCGTATTCGCCGAAAATCCTCTTGGAATAATACTCATGAAGTTTCATATATTATTAAGCTCCCAGACTTGAAATAAGCCATTGCGCGGAGATTATACCATGCATAAAAAACCCCTTTTACGGCCGTAAAAGGGAAATATGATGAGCATCCTATAAAAGATATGACAAAACTGGTTGAGAATATGGAAAGTCAACCGGGAAAAATTAAATGGTCTTTTTTACCCAGGCCTGAACAGGAGGTAAACGGAACAAAAGTAGTAGTGCTATGACCAGGGCATACGGCCAGGGACGCAGAACGCCTGGTTTGACTGCCAGGATAAAATGCAAGGCCGCCAGGATACCAGCAGCATAAACAAATCGGTGCAGCTTTTTCCAATTCTTCCCTATTTTCTTCTGGAAATAGGTTAATGAAGTGATTGACAGAATCAGTAACAATACTCCTGTAGTGAATCCAAGCAGAATAAATTTGTTGGTCAGCGAGTTTGCCAACAGCGCATTCCACTGAAAACCATAGTCCAGAATCACATAGATGGAAAAATGAATCCCAGCATAAAATGCTGCCCACAAACCAAGCGGGCGGCGGAGTTTGTTGAGCTGATTCCATTTCAGCAGCAGCCTTAAGGGAGAGATAGCCAGAGACAGGATCAATAGCAGGATGGCCGTTTTTCCGGTCCTGTGAGTGATCTCCAGGATCGGGTTAGCGCCCAAATTCCGCTGCCAGAAATCCCATAATCCCACCAAAAGTGGAACAGCTGATCCAATATGGACCAGAGGGTGAAGAATTGTGCCAAGCGGCTTTTTGAGATCCTTCCAGCTTTTAGAAGTTCTTAACGAGGTCCATATCTGCATATAAATCCTTTACCTCATTTTCATAGCCATTGAATAAAAGTGATGGGCGACGGGATAATTCTCCGATCCGCCGTTCAGTAGCTTGCGACCAGCGGGGATGATCAACACCGGGATTGACATTGGCATAAAAACCATATTCATTAGGTGCGGATTCCATCCACAAAGACACCGGCATTTCCTCAACCAAATCAATTTTAACGATGGACTTGATGCTCTTAAACCCGTATTTCCAGGGCACGACCAGCCTGATGGGGGGGCCATTCTGAGGAAGTAAATCTTCCCCATATATGCCAGTCGCCAGCAAAGACAGATCATGATATGCCTCATCCAATCGCAGTCCTTCTATATACGGCCAGGGGAAATATTTGTTTGCCTGCCCGGGGAGAGACTTAGGATCGTATATGGACTCGAACCGGACATATTTGGCTTCTGGTTTGGGTTTGATATCTTCCAACAATCTTGCCAGTGGGAATCCCTGCCAGGGGATGACCATTGACCAACCTTCTACACAGCGCATGCGGTAAATCCGCTCTTCAGTGGTGTAGCGCTCCCGGATTTCCTCCATGGATATCGGACCAGGATTTTCAACCAATCCGCCGATCTCTACAGCCCAGGGAGAGGACTGAAAATCCCGGGATAGTTTAACAACACCTTCTTTATCGGTCGTAAACTCGTAAAAATTGTTGTAGCTGATAACGTTATCGTAGGATGTTAATGGATCACCCAGATCATCTGTTAGACCCATGCTGCTGGGTACGGGAGCCGTCCCGGATGCGGGAAGGTCCTCTCCGGCTATAAAGGGTTTATCCTGGCAGGCTGCCAAAACAGCCGCACTGACACCAACAACTCCCAGGGTTTTCAGGAATTCTTTCCTCGTCGCATATCTTTTATGGGTGGTAATTTCATCTCTCATGTTCTCAGACATAGTATCTCCAGCCTATACACCAATTAATTCTCTGGTTAACGTGATTAAGATGACTTTATGATAAAAAATATTACCTAAAGAATCCTGTATTTTTGGCAGGATTCTTTAGGTAATGTGCAGGCTCCCGGAATGAATAAATTCCGGGAGTTATTGTTTAGCAGGAGGGACTAAATCCCTTGTGAGACTCCGTCCCTGTATAGATTTAGTCTGCTTCGCTGAACGGATTCTCGAAGTACTGGATGCGGTTGTTCTTTGTATCACTGACCCAGACCCCGCCGTCATCATCGGTGCTGATCCCGGTAGGGAAGTACAGGTTGGAGGGATCTATGCCCTCAGTACCCCAGGCCGCGACCACTTCTCCAAGGGGAGAGAAGACAATGATCCTGGATAGCTCAGGATCACTAACATAGATTAACCCATCTGCTCCAACTGTTAGGTAGGGTTTGTTGTCCAGCGATTGACCATACCAGCCTTCCACGTCCCACTGATTGAGGAAATACTGGGCTACACCATCGATATCAGGTGAAAATACTTGAATGCGCTGATTCCAGGTATCCGCCACATAGAGATTGCCATCCATATCCAGCGCTAGTCCAGATGGTTCATCAAATTGACCTTCTCCAAACCCAACTTCACCAAACTCGGTGATGAAAGTCCCCTGGGTGTCAAAAACAACGACCCGTTTGTTACCGGTATCGGAAACATAGACATGTCCGTTCTGGTCGATGGCAACATCCCGAGGACCCCAGAATGCGTCTGGTGTTTCCCGCTGTCCGAAATGTCCCCAGCTTGTCAGGAATTTTCCTTCAGGGTTGAATTTTTGAATGCGGTGATTCCAGGTATCAGCAATGAAGATATTTCCTTCAGAGCTGATGGCAATGCCCCAGGGCTCGTTAAATCGCCCCGGTGCGGCATCTCCTTCATCAGCGGAACTAAATTCGCCCCAACTGTTGAGCAGTTGTCCATCCACTGTCATATGCAGGACCCGGTGATTGCCGGTGTCCAGGATATAAAGGGTGCCGTCCGGCGCTCTTTCCATGTTGCGGGGAGAGACCATATCATTCAAACTTATACTGCGGTCAGCGATCAGGGTGAGCTCTTTCCCTTCATAGGGATCTATGATCTGTGCAGAAGAGAAATCCAGGGTACCGTAATTCCAGACCTGGGCTGCGACGTCCTTGCGGATGTAGAGCTTCATCTCATCTGCCGGGCTCCAGTTGGCGAGGCTGATGGTTTTTCCAGTCGCTTCAGCATATTTCTGGTAATCCCGTAAAAGCCAGATGCGGAAAATGCCTTCCCGGATATTCGGATCTTTAAGGGCATTACCGATCCGTTCCCAGGTCAGGTTGTAATAATCCTGATTTGGCCAGACAATCCGCTGATATCTGAATTCATAATAAGCGTTCCCGACCACGGGTTCCAGTTTGGCATAGTTATTATTACCAACCAGGATAGCAGGCGCGTTCCGCAGGTCGCGGGTTGGATTCTCGCCATAATAGCGCTGGTTTTCATAGTTCCGAAGATACCACCAGTAGGGATAGGTGGATTCGTTATCAAAGGCGACTTCCATGGCCAGCCCGTCACTGGTTCGGTATGACAGTTCTTCGATTTGCTCCAGGGCATCTTTTATGCCCCGGCCGCCATGGGCATATACCAGGTACTCAGTTGGTTCATCATAGTTGATATAGGCTGCCTGGATTGCGGTGTGGCTGGTCAATAGAACCAATACAAGCAGGACGCTGTTAGCTGTTGAGATCCAGAACTGCAGCGGCTGCCAATCTTTCACAAGTTTCCAAATGATATAGCCGCTTACACCGGCAATGACAAGAGCAGAAAGGAAATTCCCGGTCCCTCTCAGCTGATAGAGTTCTTGTCCCTGGAAGGGGGGATTAGATGAAAGCAGCGATCCAAATACTCCGAAGAAACCGGCCAGGAAGATAAGGATCATGCCCATAACCAGCCATCCTTTTTTCTCTCCAAAGGCTTTGGAATCAAATTTGGCCATCATCTGCTGGAATCCCCAGGCTGCCAGCAGGATGAGTGGAAAAGCGATATGGGCTGTTAGCCAGGGCATTTTTTCGCCTGCAAGAGGGTAAGCGATCAGGCTGGTCAGCGACCAGAAAGCCAATAAGGCAAATACCGGTGCTTTGGTTGGTGCTTCGTCTGAAGCAGATTGCTGGGCAGGCGCGACCTTGGTTCTTCCAGTGATGCTTTTTATTCCGACCCCAATTACTGTTGCGAAGCCAGCCAGGGCAGGAAGGTATTCATAGATTGGGATCTGGATCAGCCAATAGTAGTACCAGGGTTGGCTTCCACGTTCGACAGCTTGTTGTTTCAGCCAGTAGCCCAGGGAGCCGACCAACCCTGTAAAAAAACCTGTGCCGTTGGTAAAGAAGGTAGTGTATAAGATCGTAAATGGAATGTAAAAGATTGCCGCATTGATCAGCCATTCTTTCCGGTTCCAGGCCAATCCAACCGCGACAGCGACCGCAGTTAAGA
>Ga0209834_10000247_pt1 | contig 33151 bp, 25 predicted proteins | sample Mar14236cmmetaG_FD_184134 | JGI IMG/M metagenome (GOLD analysis project Ga0209834, IMG submission 184134) | Marine hydrothermal vent microbial communities from Guaymas Basin, Gulf of California to study Microbial Dark Matter (Phase II) - Marker... ... | reverse complement strand
TCAGCGAGATACATGAGCACATCAGCAGCTTGAAGTACGGGGTACAGTAAAAAGCCCGCACTGGAAAGATCCCTGTCCGTTATCTGTTCTCTTTGCTCTTTGTATGTTGGCATTCTTTGAAGCCGTGGCACAGGGACAAGCATTGACAAAAGTAAGAAGAGTTCCGCGTGCTCCTTGATAGCAGATTGTATGAAAAGAACTGACTTTTCCGGGTTAAGTCCTGCTGCAACATAAGTTTTTATTATGTCTATGGTCCATTCTTTAAATTCTTCCGTACTATCTATATGAGACGTTAACGCATGCCAATCAGCGACAAAGTAATAACACTGATTTCCCTGCTCTTGAAGTTCCACCCATCTGTCAAGGGTAATAAGATGACCAAGATGCAATTTTCCAGTTGACCTCATACCGCTCAAGATACGCATTCAAGCACCTCCAACTATTTTGGCCTTCTTGAGTATTTTATCATATTGCCATGTTTAATTCCCCTTATGCTATCCTTGAATCAGGAGGTCAAAATGCCTTATTTGCTGTTTCTCTTTCTTATATCTCACATACTCATTATACGGTTTCTCGGAAAGGCGTTGGAACGAAAAATGCGCCTTAGAGGGTTTGCCTTGTTGCTCTTCATTTCACCATTTAGCATCTCTCTCAGCTTTCTCTTTGCCAAATTTTCCGGATTGGACTTTCAGGAACTTGGGATATCCTTTGGAGACTTTATCCCCGGCTTGCTTCTTATTGCCCTGTCGATTCCTTTGGCATTGGTTTCCTTTTTCAGTATCCTTCGCGCTCCAGCAGTGTGGATTATGAGAATAAGGTACGGGAGTGTGAACAAAGCTACCCCTCAATTACTTTATAGCTGGCTGGTGGTCGGAATCGTTGAGGAACTGTTATATAGAGGTTTCTTTCAAGGAGGGCTTAGCAAATACATAAAAATGAGCTTTTTAACGGTGGAATTGGCAACTGTTATTGCCAGCCTCGTATTTGTTCTTGTCCACATTGGCAACGTTCTGGTAAAAGCAGAAAGCCTAAGGAACTTTCAAAGGGATTTTGTCCCAAGGCTCCTTGCTTCCTTCATTTTAGGATACAGCTTTCAAATTTCCCACAGCCTTTTATACCCTATAATCATCCACAATTTGCTGGACGGTTTGACAATGACAGGTCTGATTTACAGAAAAAGGAAAATACTGAACGAAAGACATGAAATCCTTTTTAACAAGGAATCCCCTCCGAAAGAGGATGAAAATCAAGGCGAATAGTCTTTTTACAAAGCAAAAAGGGATCTCCACAACACACGGTGTTGCATTATACATCAGAACTTCATGCCGCTCATTGAAAGCCCTTTGATTATGTATTTCTGTGCAAAGAAGAACACGATAATTATGGGAATTATGACAATGAAAGACCCTGACATTTGCAACGCTATTTTTTCGCCGTATTGGCCTTGTACAACGGATATAGCGACAGGAAGCGTGTACATTTTTTCGTCAGTTGCCACAATCAGTGGCCAGAGGAAAGAGTTCCACGCCCCAACGAAATTAAATATGGTGAGCGTTGCAAGAGCTGGTTTTGAAAGAGGCAAAATTATCTTAAGAAATATGAAGAATTCTCTTGCTCCGTCCATTTTTGCCGCATCTATAAGTTCATCTGGTATGCTTGTAATGAACTGTCGCATAAAGAATATACCAAAGGCGCTGGCAACCCCTGGCAATATCAGACCGGCGTATGTATTTAACAGGTTCAAAGAATTCAAAATAAGATAAACTGGAATGAGTGTCATTTGTCCGGGAACCATTAGAGTTGCGAGGACCAGTAGAAATAGCTTTTCTTTGCCCCGGAACCTGAATTTTGCAAAACCGTACCCTGCCATGGCCGAAAGCATTACTGAAAGAAAAGTCGAAGTAACTGCCACAATGATCGTATTTAGAAGTGGCCTTCCAAAATCCACTGTTTTGAAGAGTTCAATATAATTGTCAAAAGTCGGTCTGTGAGGGACCCACCTTGGGGGAAATATATATATCTCATCTGGATTCTTAAAAGATGTTGAAACCATCCAGAAAAAGGGGATAGCCATGATGAGAAATGCCGCGAAAAGAATTATATGTACACCCAGTTGCTCTATAAAGGGGATTTTTTTCTTTCTCATGATTTCAACTCCTTACTCTTGATACTTCCGCAAACGCATCTGAATAGCCGTAAGCGCCAGAATAATGCCGAAGAGTACCACTGCAACGGCTGAGGCATATCCAAAATTGAACTGGTAAAAACCCTGCCTGTACAGGTAAAGTACTATCGACATTGTTGAGTTGAGCGGGCCGCCTTTTGTCAGCATGTAGGGTTCCTCAAATAATTGAAGGTAGCCTATGACAAGCATTACACTCACGAAAAGCAATTGAGGCCTTAACGATGGCACTGTTATGTGCAAAAATTGCTTCCAGCGATTTGCTCCATCGAGCTCAGCGGCTTCGTACAGAAAATCGGGGATATTTTGCAATCCTGCAAGAAAGAGCAACATATTTGGCCCAATAGCTTTCCAAACGACAAGAGCTATTATGGAAGGCATTGCCCATTTTGGATCTGATAGCCAATTTTGCCCCGCAATCCCGAAAAGCCCGAGAAACCAGTTCAACAAACCATATCTGGGGTTGAGTAGCCAGGCCCAAACCACTGCGATGGCAACGGTATTTGTTATGGAAGGCAAATACAGACTTAGTCGGAAGAAACTCTTCAAATAGGTTGCCCCTCTGTTCAAAAGCAGGGCGAAAAGCAAAGAAAAAATTATCGTCAACGGCATGGCGACAACTAAAGCATAAAAAGTGTTGAAAAGGGCTTTCCAGAAAATTTCATCAGAAAAGAGGTTAATGAAATTCTGAAAGCCGATGAACTTTGCGTTTCTCCAGTCAAAGATAGCATATACGTTGAAATCTGTTACCGAGATGAGTAGAGATAGAGCTATGGGAATAATTATGAACACTGTCATGATGAACAGCGCGGGACCAAGAAAAATCAAAATGGCACTTAACCGCGTTTTCATATCGAACTCCTTTCTGAAAATATGCCATCCCTCTCTTGAGAGGGATGGCAGGTGGGGGAAATCACTTTAAGATCTTTGAAATTTTTTGTGTCATCTCGTCAATAGCTTCATCTGTTGTGATTTTTCCAAGAACTCTTTTTTCCAAAACTCCTTCCACAATGGATTCAATTTTCTCCCATTCAGCAATATTTGGCGTTGCTCTTGCATCTTTTAACTGTTCACCAAAAACAGAGGTGAAGGGATCATCTTTTAACTCACTGTAATTCCAGACTTCCTTGACAGCTGGTAGAGCTTTTAGAAGCTGGTACCATTGAAGTTGTACTTCTGGTGTAGACATAAATTCGACGAATTTCCATGCCAGTTCTTTGTTCTTCGAGGTCTTGGATATGACCCAGTTACTTCCACCCATAAAAGATGTTCTGGTGATTTTTTCCGGCATTAGGGCAACTGCCCATTTTCCATCAATTTGTGGAGTCTGTTCGTGTATCATCGAAACCATCCACGGACCGGTGAAAAACATGGGAACAAATCCCGAAGCGAAATCCTGGAATATATTTCCACTACCAGCTTTTGGAACAATATCCTCTTCAAAAAAGCGTGCAAAATAATCTAGAGCCTCTTTAAAATTCGGTTCATCCACTTTAAGCTTGTTGTTTTCGTCAATAACTGTTGCACCGTTTTGCCAGACAAAGGGTATGAATTCCTGTATTTCGTTTGTTTGAAATGTAAGCCCATACATATCGGGCCTCTCCGCCAATTTTTTCGCTGCATCGTACAACTCATCCCAATTTTTTGGTGCCTCTGTGTATCCTACTTCAGCGAGCAAATCTGTGCGATAAAACAAAACCCTTGTGTCAACGTACCAGGGAATCCCATACACTTTTCCTTTGTAAACACAGGTGCTCCAGGAGCCGGGGAAAAATTTATCTTCCGAGATTATCTCTGACTTCTCTATGTATTTTCCTAAATCCTGGAAAGCGCCCATAGCACTGAAACTTGGCATCCATGTTGTACCCATTTGGATGACATCAGGGAGTTGTCTTCCAGCAACACCTGTGAGCAATTTCTCGAAGGCATTGCTCCAGGGCAAAGCCTGGACTTCAACTTTAACGCCCGGGTTTTCTTTTTCAAATTCCTGTGTTACAACAGGCAAGGTTTTAGCTTCCTCTCCCATTGCCCAAACTTTGAGTGTAGTTCCGCATATGGAAATAGCAAGTAAAATCAACAAAAAAGAAATAACTATCTTTTTCATCGTTCTAACCTCCTCATTTGAGGGTTAACGTGCCCCAGTTTTCAGGATGAGCCCATATATCCGGCAGATTATTCCAGGAAATGATATTTTCCCTCACATATTCTCCCAAACCGGCGTCTTTCATATTTGAATTATGAATGGTATAGCAGAACCCGAGATTCATTCCAGGAGCTGGCTCTAAATTCAGATATTTTACCGGGACTTTGAATTCAAGGTCATAACCATAGTCAGTTCTCTTCGTAGCGACTTTAATTTCAGGAGCAACATCGGAAATTTTTCCTGGATTAGCATCTTCATGCCTTACAGCCTGCGGGTTTCCTTCGGTATCGAAAGGCAAAATGGCGAGTTTCATAATCCCCGCATCTGATCCTGCCCTCGAAGGGTCTATGTAGAACTCCACAGAATCTGTACGGTAGAACGCTCCAAGATCTGTGGGTTCAATGTTTATAACAAGATACTCATCATAGACCTTTGTGGCTATATACAGATTTTCCTCATCCCACATTACATAGAAAGTGCTGTGAAGTACCTGTTTTGTCTTATCAACTTTCTTTATACCACCTGCTGGTACGTTCATTTCCTCATTCACAACATAACCCTGAACGCCCTCCCATTCAGCAAGGTCACCGTCGATGGTTACGGGTTTTTCAGCTTTTATTGCAAAGGCAACCTTTTCAGCAGGAGCATGCATGAGTTTTTCAAATTCCTTTTGATACCAGGGGGTTATAGCGTAATCTGTTTCCTTTTCTACGAAACCAAGGGCTTTGAGGGAATTTTGAATGTATTCGTTTTTCATGAAATATTTCCAAATCAAACCGCTGCGATAATTTTCAAGCATCAGTATGATGTCTCCAACGTCGATGCCCACAAACTCGTCTGAAACCCAATTCGCATCAGCATTAAATCCGCTTACAAACCCATATTTTCCCCAGATGATAGGTCCATACTTTTCTAACATACCTCTAACCGCGGATATTGAAAGATCGGGTGTAAACACGATAGAAGCGATGGAGGCATAAGGAGCTATTGTGCCATCATGATTATCCTCTGATGCACCGTAGGCTTTGTATCCATTGGGACCATCACAGGCACTCAGTCCCCAAATATCGACATCATAAGTTTCATAGTCAAACCTTTTCATGAAAGTAAAGAGCCAATTGTATCTGGTGGCAACTTCCGCATTGTTGAAGTAGTTTGCGTATTTATCTTCTTTGTTCCTGAAATCCACCCAGATGTTCGGATACTGATAAACAAAAAGTGTTTCCTGTGGCAGGGATATATAGGTATCGTGTACCGGCCTGTAGATTTTATCCCAGGATTCTGGTGGAATGGGATAAGTAGGAGAACCTATTGCAAGTATATAAGCGAGGATACCTTCGTTGAAAGAGTCCCAACGGGCACCAAGAAAACCTCCTTCAGGCTTCCAACCCATGGAAAGTACCCCATCGTCAGTCAACATCCATTGCCAGTTCACGTTTCTGTACAGTTGATCGGCCAATTTTTCAACTTCTGTTCCTGCAAAATACTCCTTGACAAACAACACACCTGCCATGAGGAGGGCTGTATCAATGGAAGAAAGTTCACAGTCCCAGGCCCTTTTTCCTGTATTCATATCGACAAAATGATAGAAAAAGCCATTTTTACCTTCTACTTTTCCTTCTGCAAAGGTCTTCAAGGTAGTAAGAACTCTTTCATATCCTTCTTCCCTGCTTATCCAGCCATTTTCAATCCCGACAGGTATCGCTGTTAGTCCAAAACCAACAGCCGCTATACTCGCCGGGACATCTTTTCTTGTTCTGTCCTTTATTAGCCCATTCTCTGGATTGGCTTCATTCCAGAAATAATAGAAAGCTTTTTTCTCCACTGCTTCAAGCAAAGCGTCGTCATCGAGATTCAAAAGGTCATCGACTTCCTTTATAATAGCTGGATCGGCCATTTTCATTCTGTCATCGAAGGTGAGCACTTTCATTGTTTCCACATAAAAACCATCTATATAGAAGGGTTCGGTGAGCGGAATTTTATTCTTTTCCGCATCAAAACCGGCAAAAGCAAGATATACTTTGTACTTGTTACCGGGCTTGATTTCTTTCATGCTGCCTGCGAGTTCGAAACTGATTTGATTCCAACCTATTTTCACTTCATCATTTGAAAAAACGCCACCGACCCATGCCCAATCTTCGGTGAGATCAGCCATGCCAAAGAAGAACATGGTGGGAATAAGCTTTGTACCCTCTGGAATATAAAGATTCATAGTTATCTTATTGCTGCGACTCCACAATTCAACCATATCTTCTGGAATAGGCATTGCCACTTTCGTTTCAGGAGCTTCACCAGATGGAGTGACTTTCATTGAAGCTGTACCCTGAACAACGAAATCCTCCGAAAGCTCAAAATTAGCACCCGTGTTGTCGTTATCAAAAGTAGCCAATTCTTCTGGAGTATCCATAGACCAGATGTAATTCCGGACAACCTCTTCTTTGACCGGAATAAACAGACCATCGATGTTAAATGGCTCGGTTAAAGGTACTTTGTTCCCAGACTCATCAAGAGTGGCAAAAGCAAGATAGATGGTGTACTTACCGCCCTCTTTTACCTTTTTCATGTTATCTGATAAAGCAAAAACTATCTGGTTCCAGCCAGGGACAGTCTTTGTTTCTGAGAATACTCCATCAACCCATGCCCAACCATCGCTGAGATCTGCCATGCCCATGAAGAACATAGATGGGGGCAATTTCGCGGTTTCAGGAATATAAAGATTAAGAACAACCTCTTCAGCATTTGCCCAATCTTTGAGCATATCTTCAGGTATATTGAGCGCCACTTTAGTTTCAGGAGCACTACCAGAGGGGAGTATTTTCATAGAGGCCGTTCCCTGAATGAAATGCTCGGTATCGAGTTCAAAGGTAGCACCTGTGTTGTCATTGTTGAATGTGGAGATTTCTTCCTCTGTATCCATGCTCCAGATATAAAGGCCTTTAGGAGCCTTAACAACTTGAATGGGTTTTTCAGTTACTTCAGGTTTTTCAACTGTTTTTTCGACAGCTAATACTGGTCTAACGACATATAGCCCATCAACATAGAAAGATTCTTGAAGAGGAATCTTGCTATTATCTTCTTCTCTGAAGAAAGAAAGATATATTACATACTTGCCGTTCGCTTTCAGATCTTTCATTTTATCAGTGGAATCAAAAGTAATCCTGTTCCAACCAGATGTGATGGTGTTTGTGGAAAAGACTCCATCCACCCAGTTCCAGCCTTCAGTGAGATCAGCCATGCCGAGGAAGACTTTATTGGGCATAGACTTTGTACCATAAGGTATAAAGAGATTCATGGTTATCTTTTCAGCCTGTGCCCAATCTGCTATTTTTTCAGCCGGTATTTGTAAGGCCACTTTTGTTTCAGGAGCCTTTCCGGAGGGTTTTACTTCCATGGATGCGACACCCTGTGCTATATACCTTTTTGACAGGCTGAATATTGCTCCAGTGTTGTCGTTGCTGAAAGTAGCGATTTCTTCTTCAGTATCCATGCCCCAGATATAGGAGTTTTCCGTGAGTTCATCAGAATTCTCGACAACAAAAGCATCAACATAGAAAGCGTCGGCAAGGGGCATTTTCGTTCCTTCGGTTTCTTCGAAGAAAGAGAAATACAGTGCGTACTTCCCATCAGGTTTGATATTCTGCATGGGCTCGCTGAGTTTGTAAATCACGGTATTCCAACCATCTTTTATCACTGTCTCTGAAAACACTCCATCAACCCATGCCCAGCCGTCTTTTACATCAGCCATGCCAAGAAAGAATTTGTTTGGCTTTGTTTTTGCACTTGGATCAATGAATACGGATAGTTTGATTACATCCTTTCCTACCAATTTCTCAAGCGACTGGCCTTCAAGGGTTATAGCAATTTTCGTTTCAGGAGACTGTCCATTCGGTAATACTTTCACAGAGTACTTACCCATTACAGCGAGATTACTGCTTTGAAGAAATAGGGCTCCCGTGTTGTCGTTATTGAGATTGTTTGTAATATCGAGTGGATCCAACAACTCAACAGCGCCAAAGGCTGTCAGTGCCAGGAGTAGAAAAAGAAAGACGTTGAACTTTAGATACTTCATACGTACCCCTCCTTTTCAAATGTGAACTTCCACGTCCACGAATTTCTTATCGCTGGGATGCACAACGATGTTTCCATTTATCTTGTTTCCACAGACAAAGATCATCTTTTCCCCGGTGCGTTTTATAATAATGTTGTACTCCACTCCCCTGAACAAGCGCTTTACAGATACTTGATTCCAGTTTTCTGGAATCACGGGATTGATCTTCAAGCCTTCCCATGTTGGGATGATACCAAGCACGCCTTCTATACCGGCAATGAAATACCACGTCGCTGAACCCGTGTACCAGCTCCATCCTCCCCTCCCAAAGTAGGGGGAATCCGGGCCATCAACGTTACCGGGGGTAACATAGGGCTCCACCATGTATTTATCAGGCTCCAATCCTCTGTACACTGGCATGAAGCTTCTATAGATAGCATATGTCTCGGGGTCTCCCATTTTTGCGGCTGCAAGCACAGCCCATGTTCCGGCATGGGTGTAAAGCCCACCATTTTCACGCATACCAGGGGCATACCTTGTCAGATAGCCAATCTCCGGATCGGGAACAGAATACGCTGGATAAAAAAGAATGGGACCATATTTTCTGAAAAGAACACCTTTTGCAGACTCATAAGCGGTTTTTTTCCTGTCATCTGGCGCTATATCATTCAATATTGCCCAGGTTTGGGCATTTAAATAGATTTTTCCTTCCTGATTTCTTGAACTGCCAATGGGCTCTCCACTATCCTTATACGCCCTGAGATACCATTTCCCATCCCAACCATGCTCATTTATCGCTTCCTTCAGGGCTCTTGCCCGAATAGCGTATTTCTCTTTTCTATCGAAATCTTCCATAGCTTCATTTACAACTTCAAAATCCCTGAGTATTCCATAGAGAAAGTGCCCTACCCATATGCTTTCACCTTTTCCACCAGTTCCAACAGCATTCATACCATCGTTCCAATCACCGGTGCCAATAAGAGGCAAATTATGCTCCCCGAAACGGCTAAGCACATTATCTATCGCCCTGACACAGTGCTCATAGACAGTTCCATCACCGCCATCACAAAAGGGCACTTTCTCCCTTAAGAATTCAAAATCGCCTGTCTCTTTGAGGTACCTGACAGTTATAAAAGGTAACCACAAAAGATCATCAGAATAGCCGGAGATATTTCCCTCTTCGCTTATTGGGTGCCACCAATGATAAACAATTCCAGATGAAAATTGATGGCGCGCATGCAATTTTATCTGCTCTCGCGTGAACTCAGGATTGAGATAGAGGAAGATTTGACTATCTTGAAGCTGGTCTCTAAATCCATATGCCCCGCCGGTTTGATAATAAGCTGTTCTTCCCCACAGACGCCCGGAAACTGCTTGATATTTCAACCAAACGTTATTCATAATATTAAAAGCTCTATCGGGTGTTTCAACGCTGAATTTTCCCAAAAGCTCTTTCCAATACAATTGGATGCCTTCCAATTCTTTGTTTATTGCTTCTTCGGTGGTATATTTTTCAAGAATTTCATTCAGTGATTCATTTGCACTAACCGCTCCAAGAAGATAGACAATGGTCTTTTCCTCTCCAGGATTTAGAATGATTGCGTGCTTGAGAGAAGCGATAGGATCCTCCCAGTTACCAAAGGTGTTGTGAAGCTTATCTTCAATAACCGCTTTAGGTCTGTTTAGTTCACCATATTTACCGACGAAATTCTCTTTCGAGCCATCCTTGCTTTGTGGTGTTAAATTTGATGCAAAGAAAGCAGTGTATTCCCAATCCCTGTTCCAGTGTTGGCCTTTTTCATTCATCAGTTCCCAAAGCCTTTTGCGGGCGAGAATGCAATTTCTTGCTTCGTCATATTCAGTTTCAATGAAACTCCGATGAAATTCCCTGTGCCAGTCTGGAGCAGCTCCAAGGTTCCATTCAAGATATGTGAAAACTGAAAGTTTTCTTTCCACTTCACTATCATTCCTCAATGTAAGTGCCCAGATTTCAACCGGAGATTCTCTTGCAACGAATATTCTCAATCGCGAAGATATGTCGAAATATCGTGTCCTGAACTCTGAATATCCCAAACCATGTGAAAGTTCGAATTGTTGCGGTGTGGCACAGACAGGTTTCCATGTTGGAGACCAAAATTCGCCTGAAACAGCATCACGAATGTAGATGTATTTACCCCAATTATCCCTTATGAGATCCTGATTCCATCTGGTTATCCTGTTAAGGGAAGCGTGTGTCCGCCAGCTATATCCTGATCCGGTATTTGAGACCACAACTCCATAATCACCATTGGAAATGACATTTATCCATGGCCTGGGTGTCTTAGGGGTTTTTATTATGTATTCACATCCATCCTTTGAAAAGTATCCATAACCATTGTCAAACATGCCTAAGCCTCCCGTAAAAACATGATTCGTATGAAACCGGTTACATATCGCTAAAAACAATCATATCATTCAAAAATGCTCTTATAACAACCGCATGATTCCCTGATAATTACATTCGTATGCAGTTTAACTTTCATAGGAGTCCTGTGACTACCACCTGAAAGCCTATCCATGATTATTTTTGCCGCTGTTCTACCTATATCATACATGGGCTGTCTCACCGTGGTTAGAGCAGGGTTTATGTGTTCTGCCCAGGGTGCGTCATCAAAGCCAACAATAGCAGGCATCTCTGATAGAGAATACCCAAGTTGCTTTGCCCTGTGAATTATTCCAAGAGCCATTTCATCGTTTGAGGCGAAAATCGCTTCAGGCTTGGCTGAAAAGATAGATTGCGCTACCATTTCTGCCCCTTCTCTGGTGAAGTTGCCACAAAACACAAGACTTTCATCGTATTGTATTCCCCATTCAGTAAGCGTCTTTCTATATCCCTTGAACCTCTCGAGGGCATGATAGCTGTCAAGTGGCCCTCTGACAAAGACTATTTTTTTGAACCCATGAGCTTCTAAAAGGTGAAGCATCATAAGGCGGCTACCGGTTACATTGTCAGCTGAAACACTATCTATCGGAATTTTGAGATACTCTCTTCCCAAATACACACAGGGTTTCTTCGCCTTTGCCATCTGTTGGACAAAAGCCTCATCAGCTTCAGGATCAAATATGATAAGCCCATCCACACGTTTTTCCTCGAGCAATGAGCGATATTTTCTACGGATTTCATTTTTGTCCCTTGAAGCCTCAAAGGTCATAAGAAGCATATAATAACCATCAATAGAGAGAATATCTTCAATACCGCGGATTACCTCCATATAAAAGGGACCGGATGTCGAGGGAAGCACAAGTCCAATAGTCCTTGTCATGCTTTTGCTCAGGTTAACGGCTCGCGCATCAGGAACGAAGTTAAATTCTCTAACGATTTTCATGACTTTCTCCCGGGTATTTTCGGCAACATACCCGCTGTTGTTCAAAACCCTTGAAACCGTGGCTTTGGAAACACCCGCAAGTTCTGCTATTTTTGCGATCGTTATTCTCAAATAATTCACCTCGTGTGGAACCGGTTACACATCAAATAATAACACCCTTAAACCTGTATGCCAAATCTGTTTTTCACCTATGAAAAGAGATTACCGACTTTTAGGGAAGAATAAGTCACATTAGATAAAAAAACGGGGAAATTCCCCGTTATAGTTTTGAGTTTTGATAATCTTTAGCCTTTTAAATATGACTCAATGAGTTTTATTGTATTCTCGAGTCCTTTGTAATGCGTCCTTTCATATCCATGAGAGGCTTCTACTCCAGGACCTATGAGCCCAAAGACAACGTCATATCCAGCTCTCAATGAAGCTTCTACATCTGATCCATAGAAAGGGTATATATCGACAGAATAATCGACTCCTGCTTCTTTAGCCTTTTTTATCAATTTTTTCACAAGCCTGCTGTCATAGGGACCTCCTGAATCTTTGGCACATATTGAGACCACATATTCATCTGTACCGAGCGTATCACCTACTGCCCCCATATCGACAGATATAATCTCTGTTGAATCTGCTGGAATGCCGCTGGAGGCACCATGCCCCACTTCTTCGTAATTTGAAAAGAAAAGATATGTTTTTCTTGAAAGCTTCAACTTGCCTTCGCTGACATCTTTAGCCACTGCCAAAAGGACAGCCACACTAGCCTTATCGTCCAGATGCCTTGTTTTTATGAAACCGCTCTTCGTAACCACGACTCTTGGATCAAATGAAATGAAATCGCCCGCTTCTATACCGAGTTTTTCAAGGTCTTCACGGGTTTTCACTATCTCATCCAGCCGAACTTCCATGTTTGCAGGCTTTCTTTCGATTTTTCTTGCGTTTTCAAACACATGGACAGAAGGTGCTACGGTTTGAATAGTTCCTGTATACACCTTGCCATTTTTGGTATGTATTTCGCAGTTTTCACCTTCAACGCTGTTCATCATGTAACCACCTATGGGGGTTATTTCCAGGCGACCATTTGGTTTGAGGGATTTCACCATCGCACCCAACGTATCCACATGAGCTGCGAAGGTAACAGGGCTTTCCTCACCACCAACGCAAACATAACACGCTCCCTTATTGGTATATTGAGGTTCAAAACCCATCCGTAAAAGCTCTTTGCCAATGTATTCAATGGCTTTTTCAGTGAAGCCGGATGGGCTTGGAATCTTTACCAAATCCACAAGTTTTTCAACGACATATTCCCTTTCGTAGTTCATGTACTCACCCCTTTACAAAAAACTGACAACTCTATTTGAAGTATATCAGTTATTTTCTTCTCATATATTTGGGCTCTTTGGATATATTTTCATGATAAGTTCTAAAAAGCTGATAAAATAAAACTATGGCACGAAAAATATCCGTTTTTCTCATTATTTCGTACTTTATTTTCCTTTTGTTTTTGTATTTCATACCCCTGAACCTTTCAGGCAATGGCCGTAATTCAGATAAACTCGTTCATTTTTTCATCTTTGCCTGCGGGGGATTACTGCTTATTGCCCTTAAACATTCCGGCAACAAAAAAATGTTTGTTCTCTTTGGTACTGCGGTTTTTCTCTCTGCTTTTGCTCTTGAGCCAATACAAGGGCTTCTAAAATACAGAGTATGTGATATCATGGACGCTTTCGCAAATTTCATTGGGTTAGGGACTGTATTGCTTGGATATCAATTTCTTAAAGTCGCAAAACGCTTTATTGTCTTTTCATTGCTTATGTTGATGCCTTTCTATCTCTTTTTTTCTTTTAGCCAGTTACATGGAACATTCAAAGAAAATTTTGGAACCCCTTTGCATCTTTTTCTCGATTTGTTGCTATATTTCTCCATAACATACTTAGCGCTGATTGTTGGCATGATACATAAAATCAAGGCTGTTTTCTGGGTTTTCGCCATACAAATACTGGTGCTTCCCCTTCTCATAAATCAACTACCCTTTAATACGGAATACTCAGCTCTATACCCCATATTCTCTTATTCTGGAACCGTAGCTGCTGCTATTTTATTCTTCTTGTTGAAAGGCCGAAAAGAGCAGAATTAGACATTCTTCTGCAATGGCGTTTAGTATTTGGCTGTTCTTATGATATAATGTGACCGTTAGGTCATATGACCAATCGGTCATCGGGGAGGTGAACGAGTGCCTAAGAAAACCTTTTTTAATCTACCTCAAGAAAAACGGGAGAGAATCATAAAAAGCGCTTTAAACATATTTTCTTCAAAGCCTTATCACACAATTAGCGTGAATCAGCTTATTAAGGCAGCACGTATTCCAAAAGGGAGCTTTTATCAGTATTTCAAAGACAAGAAAGACCTTTTCCGCTATCTCATTCAACTCATCTATGCTGACAAAGTTAAAAGGCTTCGAAAAGTATTAAACGATTCCTACAATCTTTTTGACGTCCTTAGGATTATGACTCGCGAAGCAATAGAATTTGCAAAAGAAAATCCGACGTACACGGCCATCGCGAACAGGCTTATGACAGATCCCGAATTGAAAAAGGAAATCATTGCTGATTTCTTACCAGATGGCAATGGATTCATGGAAGAACTCGTGCTTCGTAGCTATGAAAGCGGTGAGCTTAAAACAGAACTCGAGCCAGAAGTGCTTGCGCGTATAATTATGTCTATTTTTCAGGTGATGGGAGATTACATATATGAAAAATCAGGAAATCTCAGCGCAAAGAAATCCGAGGAACTATTTATTCACGTAATTAACCTACTGGAACACGGTTTGAAAGGATGTGAAGAAAATGATTGAGGTTGAAAATCTTTTTTATTCTTACACACATGATGAAAACTATGCAGTTGAAGGAATAAGCTTTGAAATCGACGAAGGGGAAATCTTTGGATTTTTGGGCCCTAATGGCGCAGGAAAATCCACCACTCAGAAAATCCTAACCGGATTGCTTCCCATACAAAAGGGAAAAGCGATAGTAGCAGGTGAAGACATTACAAAGGTCTCAGGAAGCTTTTACAACATGATAGGAGTTTCCTTTGAACAGCCAAATGTGTACATGAAACTCTCTGGATATGAAAATCTGAAGTTTTTCGCGAGCATGTTTGATGTAACCACTGAAGACCCATATGAATTACTCAGGCTTGTTGGGCTCGAGGAAGTAGCACATAATAAAGCGAAAACATACTCAAAGGGAATGCTTCAAAGATTGGTTTTCGCGAGGTCCCTCATAAACCGTCCAAAAATATGGTTTCTTGATGAACCTGTTTCAGGACTTGATCCAGCTACTGCCGCTCAAATAAAAGAACTCATCAAACGTAAAAAAGAAGAGGGCATCACTATTTTTCTCACCACGCACAACATGCATGTAGCGGAAGAGCTATGTGACAGAGTTGCATTTATCGATGCCGGCAAGATCGTTCTTATAGATACACCACGAAACTTAAAGCTTCGCTATGGCGAAAGACTTGTCAAAGTCGAATACAAGTCTGATGGCAAAGTAGAAAGGGAACTTCTCTCTATGGCTAAAACTACTGACATCGAAAAGCTAAATGGTCTCATTAACTCTGGAAAAATAGAAACTATCCACAGCATGGAAGCCTCTCTTGAAGACATATTCATCAAAGTAACAGGTAGGGGGCTGTTATGATGTTCAAACGCATTCTGGCAAATGTGATTAAAGATATAAAATTAGGCTGGCGGGGCTACTTTTTTCTGATAGTTGTAGGGGTCGCCCTCGGCTATTTTCTTCTGATAAGCTTTGTGATTCCTGATGAAGTTGAAGACGGACTCAAGCTGGTTGTTTATGATAAAGCTGAAATCATACTCTTTCCAGAGTCTGAAAATCTGATAATCGTAGGAAGCAGGGAAGATCTGGAAAAAGAAATGAAGAAGGATTTCAACATCATCGGTGTGATTGTAAATGCTTCTGAAAAGCCAAACATTGAACTGGTTTTTCAAGGATATGAAAGTGAACGAACAAAAGAGATCACCAAGCTTGCCATTTCTAAGCTGTTCACTGATGGCGCAAAAAACGATAAAAATGTTACCATAGAAACCCTCAATCCTGAAATCTCCAAAAAAATACCGATGAACAAGTGGTTTTTGCCCGTCCTCCTTCTGATGGAAGCTGTTTTGCTGGGGGTTGTACTTGTCTTTGCCATGTCTATCAGCGAAAAGACAGAAAAGACACAGACAGCCTACATGGTTACCCCGGGAAAGGCACTGGAAAACCTGCTTGGAAAGATCATTCTCTTTGAGGTTCTTGGCTTGCTTTTCACCTATATCCTAACACCCCTTGTGCTTGGAACCGATGCCAACTATTTGTTTCTTACTTTAGTTGTGCTAATTGGGAGTTTCTTTGCAACTTCTTTCGCACTCATCTTTGCTACATTCTATGATAATATGTCTCAAGCGCTTTTCCCCATGATGGTTGCGGCGTTATTTTTTGCCCTTCCGGTGGTTAGCTATCTCTTTCCTGCATTTAAGCCTGTGATTATCCGGTTGATACCGACATATCCTATTCTGATAGCTCTGAAAGAAGCGGCTTTCCCGTGGTACATTGGTTCTGTGAATTGGCAGCTTCTTTTATATCCGCTGATTATGGGAGCATTATCATTCTGGCTGGCAACAGTACTCTATACCAAAAATGCGAGAAGAGGGTGAGGTGGGATCATGAAAAGACTTCTAAAAATCTTTGAGCGAGATTTGAAGAACAGTATCAGGGATAGCATGCTCCTCTACATCTTAATAGCCCCCATATTGCTCGCGCTGTTGCTCAGGGCTTTTATTCCAGCTGTAAAAGACCTGTCCATAGAATTTGGCGCGGTTAAGCCTATTGATCAAACACTAGTAAAAAGAATCGAAATGTTTGCCCCGATCACCCTTTTCGATAACACGGAAAAGCTCATGGAGCGTATTGAAGAATATGACGATTTTCTCGGCATTCGTGTGAAAGATGAGGAAATATCGCTAATTGCACAGGGCAATGAATCTGAAGAGTATCTGTCCCTTGCTTCCGACATACTATCCTACTCACTTAATCCATCAGGAAGCTCTTTTACTTTTGGTGAAACCGAGCTTGGAAGAAAGCTTCCCCCTGTTTCACTTTATGGCTTTGTTCTGGTTATACTCGGTTCATTCCTCTTTGGCGGTATGATTATTGGATTTAACATCATCGAAGAGAAAGAAGGCGAAACATTAAAAGCGCTTAGGATTACCCCTATGAGCAATTTTGAATTCATCGCAGGTAGAAGTTTGATTGGTTTTTTCGCACCTATTTTCCACGCGTTTGTAGTCGTATGGATACTTGGCATTTCCGATTTTAATCCACTAATGCTTCTTGCCCTCACCATCTCAGGCTCTTTGATAGGGATTGTTTTTGGTTTCTGGGTCGGGGTCATTAGCACCAACCAGATGAACGGGATAGCGAACATGAAAATAAGCTTTTTTGTGCTCGTGTTGCCGGTATTCCTTGCAATAACACTACCTGAAAAGAGCCATATTTTCCTGTATTGGGCCCCCACATATTGGACCTTCATTTCGGTGAAAAACCTCCTGCTCCAGTTGCAAACCTGGCCCAGTTTGTTAAAAGATATAGGGCTAATCGTTGCCACTTCCATGATTTTTGTCCTGGCGACTTTCAAGAAAATCAGAGCAGGTCTTTTGTCATAGACTTATGTTCTATACTTTTGATTAATTAGTTAAACTAAATTAAATGTTATGCACATTAGTGTAACATTTTGTCATCTATTGCTTTCCAAGGAATTTTTTGTTATAAAATTCATATGATGAATCATATCAATAGTTTAATACGACAAACTATATCAATATACGTAAAAACAGTCAATGGAAAGAAGGGAGCATATGGAGAACAAATTTTGTAAAAACAGTTCACATAATCCCTGTGAAGGCTTCTCCCCAAGGAATGGTATATCCCAAAACGAGTTCTCTTACTATGGAAACATGCTGAAAAACCCTGAAAAATATTGCCAGTTTATTTTAAATGCGGTGAATATTTCTCTTTTTGAGCTCGATTTACCAAGTGGCAAGATCTCTACAACACCAGATCTCTTTATAAAACGCGGCTATAAGCTCGAAGAAATTCCAAAAGACCTTGACTCTCTAAAAAAGTTCATTCATCCCAAAGAAGTCCATTTGATAGATAAAACTCTCGAAGAACTTCACAGTGGCAACTCCAGTGCAAGCTTTGAAGTGAGGGTTAAGACCATCAATGGCTTGTGGAAGTGGTCAAGGGTTTCCCTTTGGGTAGAGAAAAGAGACCCCTCCAACAATTCACTAAAGCTGGCGGGTATAGCTCTTGATATCACACCTTTGAAAGAAAAGGGAAAACAACTGAAAACTAAAGAAAGATATATCCAAAGCATGCTCAACGCGCTTCCCGATATGATGTTTGTCATTTCAAAAGAAGGGGTGTGCTTGGATTTTAAAACTGCAGATAGCTCAAAATATTCAGTTCGTCCTGAAAAAATCATTGGGAAAAAGTTGGAAGATGCTGTTTTTTCTGAAAAAGGTTTTTTGAACTTGAAGAAGGCTATCGCTGAGATTTTTGAAACCGGAAAGCTCAAAACGGTTAATTTCTGGCTCAAAACTTCTTTAGGAATGAGGTTTTTCGAGATCAGAATAAGCCCAATAGATAACCGTAAAGTTCTTCTTATAGCAAGAGATTTCACCCGGCAAAAAAAGGTTCAACAAAAACTCGCAAAATTGAACAAGCTCAGAAAGCTCCTCATCGAAAGCACAAACGACATATTGTCAGCTCCCGTGGAGACAAACCCTTATCAGCTTTTTCTGGAGAAAATGGCCGACACTCTCCCGGAAATCGGTAGAACAACCTTGCTTTTAATAATGGGAGAAAATTTAAAAATCGCCGCTTCCACTTTTAGTAGCAAGCTGGTTAGTATAACCTTACCTCAGAAATTATTGGATCTTTACGATGGCGTTGAACCTTGTGTGTTAGAATTTGCTGAAATTGCGAAATATCTTCCAGATGACCTTTTAAAGGCTATTGAAGATGAAGGGATTGCACCAACTGACAATCTCTTGCTCGTCCCTGTAGCAAGTGAAGAAAATGTAGTAGGGTTTCTTGTCCGGCGAATGAAAAAAGCCGAATCACTCAATGAAGAGTTGAAAGAGATCTTTGCACTCATTGCATCCCAGATCTCCACAATTTATAAAAGGCTCCAGTTAGAAGATGCTCTCAGAAAAGAACATAAAAAATACAAATATCTTGCCACCCATGACGCCTTAACAAGGCTGCCTAACAGGAGAAATTTGGAAGGGCGTTTTGAAAGGCTGAAACTTTCCTATAACCGTTTTGCCTTTGTGTATCTCTCCCTAACCAAGTTCAAGCGAGTAAATGGGGCCTTTGGCCATATGTTTGGCGATGCGATTCTCGTGGATGTTGCAAAAAGGCTTGTGAATTTGCTGGGGAGCAAAAAGGGGATTTGCCGGCTGGAAGGCGCTAATTTCTTTTTGATGTTTCCGATAGCCGGTAAAAGACAAATAGAAGAAATCACAAAAAAATTAAAAACCGCCTTTGCTGAGCCTTTTAGAATCATGGACATAGGAATAACTTTGACACCAATTATGGGAATTGCCCTGTATCCCGAAAATGGCTCATCTTTTGCTGAGCTAATCCAAAACGCTGAAATAACAGCTCACGCAGCTGAAAAAGAGGGAAAGGAGCTTCTCTTCTTCGATGAATCAACGGGCATTGATTTAAGCAGAAGGGTTTTCATTGAACAAGAACTAAGAAAGGCGCTGAATGAAGAAGAAATGGGATTCTCTCTTTATTATCAACCGATAGTGAACCTTGCCACGGATAAAATAGCATTTCTTGAAGCTCTCGTCAGATGGAACCATCCTGAAGTCGGATATGTCAATCCCAATGTTTTTATAGAGATCGCAGAAGAATCCGGCTTGATACACTCGCTGGGTAAGCGAGTGCTTGATATGACCTGTGAACAGGCAAAAAAGTGGCTTGAAAAAGGGATACAGGTTCCTATATTCATCAACCTCTCCGCACTGGAACTTCATAGAGACGATATCGTCTTGCAGATAAGCAAAAGCCTTGAGAAGCACAATCTACCGGGAACCATGTTGGGTATAGAGGTTACTGAGAGTGCTTTTGTAAAAGATCCTGAAAGCGCAATTCGAAAGATAGACGCGTTGAAAAAAATGGGGATATCAATCGCAATTGACGATTTTGGTACGGGTTATTCTTCCCTCAATTATCTCAGGTTTATGTCTGTAAACCACCTGAAAATTGATTTGTCCTTTGTAAGCGATCTTAAAAAGAAAATCGAAGACAGTTCTAATAAAACAGTTACCATTATCAAGTCCATTATTGCCCTTGCCAATAGCCTTGATTTTTCCGTTGTGGCTGAAGGCATTGAAACAGATTTCCAAAGGCAATTTCTCAAAAAACTCGGTTGCGATTACGGCCAGGGCTACCTTTTCTGCAAACCCGCCGAAGCAAAAACAATTGAAAAGCTTCTTATAAATGACTTTCGTTCAGAATACCCGGTGATTTCTTGAACTTTTAATGTTTCAGAGTTCTTTCAAGGTGAGGTTAATATCAACCTGCTTTTATAGCTTTCTAAAGATTTTACACTGTCCTGCTCAGAAACGATTACAAGTTCAAGGTTGTATTCGCCCGCTGAAAGCTCTGGAAGTTTGAGTATTACAGCAGGATAGGTTAATACCTGCGTTACGAAAGCGCCTTCAGGCGGATAGGTAAGCGTTGCTTCTATCGTGATTTTGTGTTTGTACAGCGTCACTTCTCTAATTTCAAAGGAATAGCCGCCGGTAGTCTTTTCACCCGCGGAAATCACCAGAGACATTTTTTCCATGGGAAGTTTCTCAGAGAAATCCCAGTTTCCCCCTTCATATAGAGCCGGGAAAATACCCGCTTCTTTCGGTTTTTCAAAGGGGATATTCACAATTTCAAAAGGAATTTCAACACTGACAAGCTCGGATACTTCAACAGAAACGCCCATGGTTTCAATTGTTTTGATCTCTTTGGGAAATACAAGCAAATGGGGCTTTAAAATCAAGTAGCTTCCGTCTCTATATAGCGGGATTGATTTCTCAAAAAACAGGTTCCATCCCTTCGCTTTTAACGAGGTTTTTCCATTTGGAATTTCGGGGTTGGGTAAGAAATGCCAGCCTTTTACGATAAAAACGTATAAATCTTCCTCAGGATAAGAAAGGTTCAGAATCTGTATATTTACGGTTCTTGTACCAAAGTGCTCGAAAAGGCTGTCATCACACGGCATTTTCACAGGCACAACGATAATGCCTTCAGCCGCATGCAACTCTGCTGCTATCAAGAATAAAAGCAACAGGGCGAAAATCGCCTTTTTCATAATAATCACCTCGATATCCCAAGTTCCAATTCAGGTGTTTCCTCCACAATTTGAATCAGTGGCGAAATGGATTTTTCAAAAAACACTGAATTCAAGAAATATAATTCTGTAAGGTCAATGAGGTGAAGGGCATTCTTTTTATTCATGAACTTTCCGGTTTCCCCGAAAAAGTAAGTAAGCGGTGATAACTGCCGCACCATGGCAAAGTCCACATGCTTTGTGCCATGAACTTTCATATAATATGTCGGTGAATGGGTATTTTTATAAAGCATAGCCATTTTTTCATGTTTTGAGCCCGTTTCCCACTCATCCGATTCGATCAAGAAAGCAGGCATCGAAAGACCGTCCTTGAGTTCTTCTGAAGGGAATGGAGTAGTGGTTGGATCGGCCAATATTACCGCTGATAACTTATCGCCGTATTTCAGGGCATATTCCAGTGCAACGGCCCCACCTCCTGAATGTCCATAGAGGGCAACATTGTCAAGGTCGATTCTCCCGTAAAATCCAGATGCCTTATCGCTATTCAATTCTTGCAGCAGTTCAAATATATAGTCTATGTCTTTCGCAAGATAAGAGGCGAGCAAATCTACTGCTTCCTCTATACTCATATTTGAAAGCTTTTTTGGCAAATCGGTTCCCAGAAAGTAGTAAGTACTTCCATCTGAAAAGGTTACAACTGTACAAGCTCCAGGATGTTCAACACCGACAACAATGTAACCGTTACTCGCCAGAAGTTCTGCCAAAGAAGTGTGTAACTCGCTTATTGAAGACCAACCAGGTAAAATTATGACAACAGGGTATTTTTTATCGAGTTTAGCAGGCTCTGCATCAATATAAGAATTCGTCTTCACCTGATACAAATGTTGAAAGAGAACCGCAGGGTAACCAGCAACAATTTCAAATCCTTCATACAAGCGGGGATCGTTATCTATCCAGGATTTTCGTTCACATCCTTCAATATCTCCAGCGGGATACCACATGTCAAGTCTGATTTTATCTGCATCTTTGTAATTTAATTCCCACACTGCCATGGGGTCTGGATTACTTATTTCAAAGGTTTTAAACCCAACATCGTAAGGTCCATCAGGTGGGGCGATCGGTGTTATTGGAAACAGATAAATCAGGACTGAGAACAACAGCGCCGAAATTGCGACAAGCACAGATGGTGAAACAGCTCCTAAATGGCTTTTCATAGTCTTCGCCTCCAAACTTAAATGATCACCAGGCAGAATGAATTTTAAAAGAGTCAGGAAGAAATTTGTTATCCCTGAACTCCACTAAAGGATTGAATTTGCCATCTTCGAAAATGAAGGGGTATGTTTCCACTGATAAAACATTTCCCTTCTTATCAAGGCGTACATTAATAACAGCGGTTGTTCTGGTGTATAACCAGTTCATTCCTGTGGTCCAGTTTCCCAGTGAATAAAAAATCAAACCCTTGCGTCCATTTTCACCCGTATAATATTCAAAATCCTGAAGAACATGGGGATGATGGCCAATTATCATATCAGCACCTGTTTCGATGAGCTTATGAGCAATGTATATTTGATTTTCAGTCGGGCTAAACTCGTATTCAAACCCCCAGTGAAGAATGGCTATAACTACATCTGCTTTCTCTTCCATTTCTTGAACCAGTGAAATCAAAGGAACAATTTCCTCTTCGATGTGACACGGCCGATTGAGCCTTAGCTTGTTTACAATTTCATCACCAGCGTCTTTCATGGCATTTGTGGAATATGTGAACCCAGTCAATGCTATCTTAACACCCTTAAGTTCTAAAACAATGTACTGCTTTGAGTTCAGCTTAACACCCGTGAAGAGGATTTTATATCTTTTTAAAAGTTCCATTGTTGTATATAATCCTTCTGTTCCCTGGTCAAGACAATGGTTATTGGCCATATTTAATATGTCCGGGTGTAGAGGAAGGACAGCTCTTTCAAAGAACTCCGTTGTGCCATTAAAATGTGGAAAACCAGAAGGCCCCTTTGAGGGATTTATGGGAAATTCAAGGTTGGCAATTGTTAAGTCTGATTCTTTTAGCTTTTCAGGATACGCTCTGTATAAATCATTTTGGATGTTTTCTGTAAACATGATATCTCCAATAAGTGTGAATGCAATTGAAGTTGTATCTTCTGAGTGTTCATCAGGGATATTGTCGCTTGAAAGTCCTTTCGGAACCTCCTTGAAAATAGGGCCAAAAGCAAGCTTGAAAACATAAGAAAACACATCCGCAACTGTGAAATGCTCAAAACTCCCTTCCCTTGGAAGCGTACAGCCCACGAGGGAAAGCATCAGAACCGAAGTAATTAACAACAATATAAGTCTCTTCATGTTTTTCCTACCTGATTTGAGATTTCCACTTTACTTTTTGATTTCATCCTCTTCAATTGTATCATCCACTTTGACGGATTCAAGGAGCCTTATGCGTTTTCGTGCCTCCTTTATTCCAAGCTTTCTTAAAACGTATTTTCCCAAAGCGTATTCAAAGGGGAGCCATGTTACATGCCCAACAGGAACGATATATTTTCGAGGTTTTCCAAGCAAATTCCAGAGCAGTTTTCGGCTTTGCCTGGGGAGAGCCCTATCAAAAAGGGCTTCAATCATGGTTACTTTTTCAGCTTGAACGAATTTTGCATAAGCCAGGGGATCCACCTTGAACATGGGGTGGACATCGGAATCCAACAGCTCCGCAACCGATGAGAATTTTTCCAATTTTTCTATATCCTTATTGAAAACGTGCATTAACTTTTCTCTTTCATCGAGAAAGCCTTTTTTACCTTCACCCCTTTTGAAGCCCCTTCTTGCGAAAGCAATGGTGGGCGATTCCCAGAAAATCCTTGCCATATGGCCACCCACCGCCATGAGTATGGTGTGATGAATCCTCTTTTTCTCCAGAGCGCCGATAATAACCGAAACCATACCACCGAGACAGTAACCAAGAACACAGTTGTTCTTCTGCCAGATACCTTCCTGTTCTAATAAATCCAGTGTAGAACGGGTGTCAATTACTGCGTGCTCCCATATGTTTATTAAACGATCAAGGTCCGTGGAAAAATAATCCTTTCCACTTACCGAACCGTTGATTGTCCTGGTGAAGTTTCCGGGCAGTATCATCACCGAAGCTTGAAGCCCTGCGCTTGCCAGATGGCTACCCATCCAGAAGAGGAAGGGAATATTCAAAGATCCAAGCCCGTGAAGGATGAGTATACTGCCGACTGTATCCTCTTTTGGTGTGAAATGGTATATTTCGACAGATTCTGTTCCCTTTAGGGCTTTTTCATACAGCGTATTGTATTTAATTATCGAGCATCTGTAATGTCTACCCTTGAAAACATAACCACTGGAATAATCTATCTTTTTCTTTTCATAGTCAAATTTGACATCCAAAGTAATCACCCCCGTCACAGATGTGAACGCAGGAATCGAACTGTTTTTTCAATAAGCTGAATCGTTTTGGAAGTTTTCAGTTCGAATTCAAAAGCATGATCAGCTCTATTGTAAACCTCAAGGTAAGCTTCGACGTGATATTCCAAGAGCTTCTTGAAGAATTTCACGGAAGAATTTACCGGAACTACTTTATCGCTACTGCCATGTACAAGAAAAACCGGAACCATCTTTTCAGATACCCATGTTATTGGAGAATAGCGAATATAGCCTCCTTTATCTCGTGCTGGTAGCCCTTTGAGTGTGGTTGATACTGCAAAACGCGCAAAAAGCGATTCTACCTTATCGTCCCATAAATCCATGAGATCCGAAGGGGCATACCATGCCACAACGCATTTCACGCCTTTCATCTCATCCTGATTGCCATGGTAGGAATGGTATGTGGCGTGTTGAAGTGCAAGGTGCCCACCAGCTGAAAGCCCCATCAAAGCGATTTTCTCTGGGTTCAACCTCAATTTCTCTGCCCTTTCTCTGACAAAATTCAAAGCATCCGAATAGTCTTTCAGTATGTCATCGATATGCGGTAAAAATCCGAATCGATAGTCAATATTGACAACGGCAAATCCCCTTGAAGCAAGATATTTGCACCAGGAAATGTTGTTTGCCTGTTTCCTGAAGCCACTTATCCAACCACCACCATGGGCAAAAAAAACCACGGGATAACCCTCGGGTGCTGGAGAGCTACTGCCTCTCGGATAGAAAATATCGAGTTTCAAGTTCGTGTTGCCGCTTCGTTTATAAGTAAGGCTTTCTGGTTTTTCGAAGGAATTTTCAGGAACATCAAGGGGTAGTTTCCCCAGCAAAGCATGATACAAAGTTTTTATATTCAGAACGAGAAGAGCAAAAAAAACGACCGCCCAGCTCCATGCAAAGCCAATCACCAGAAGAGAAAAGGCGGCGATTATCTTTAGAAGCCGTTTCAGCTTCGCGATACTGAAATTTTTTTTCAAAGTGACCACAACCTTAACTGCTTCATCTTCACTTAACTATACAACTTTATATGCAAATTAAAAAAGGAGTGCGAGAAAACTCTTTTATTCAAAACCAATTAGCACTGTTTATGAGTTTTTTTTCGCCCTCCGTCTTCGTTGTAACTGTCTTCAGTTCAAGGTCATGATAAGCCATTATTCTTCTGACAGTTCTTGTGCTTGATCTCATTACAATTGAATCCGTAACAGCCTGGTTCTGGTGAAAACGCACACCTTTCAGGAAAGACCCGTCGGTAACCCCGGTAGCGGAAAAAACAATTTCATCTCCGCCTATAAGATCCTCCGTCATATATGTTTTATGCACATCAAATCCGGATTTCTCAATACTCTCTCTTTCGTCGTTATCCCTTGGCCAGCATCTTGCCTGAATCTCTCCGCCAAGGCATGTGAGTGCAGCAGCCGCTAAAACTGCTTCTGGTGATCCGCCAATGCCCATATAAATATCTGTACCACTTTCTGGAAGGGCTGCTGAAAGCGCCGCGGCTATATCACCATCATCTATGAGCCTTATCCTCGCTCCTACCATCCTTACAGCTTCAATAAGCTCTCTGTTTCTTTCTCTATCAAGAATTGTAACTGTAAGCTCAGATACCTTGACCCCAAGCAAAGCGGCAGCAATTTTCAGATTTTCCCGTGGTGTGGCTTCAATATCAAGATGCCCGGCAAGCGTTTTGCCAACAGCAAGCTTTTCTACATAGTATGTAGGTAAAGGTGCAATTTTTCCTCCCTCAGTGGCGGCAATGACACTAAGGGCATTTGGGCGCCCTCCAGCTACGAGCCTTGTCCCGTCTATCGGATCTACGGCAATAAGCACTTCCGGGTCTCCGTCTTGCCATTTTCCCACCTTTTCCCCTGGATACAGCATTGGTGCATTGTCCTTTTCCCCTTCGCCAATAACGACAGTCCCTTTCATTTCAATCAGGTCGAGAATTCCTCGCATAGCGTCAACTGCGCTTTGATCAACAATTTCCTTGTCTCCTCGTCCAAGGTAAATGCTGGACATTAAAGCAGCAGCTTCAGTAACTCTCACCATATCGAGAGTGATTTCAGGTATCATCTTATCCCCCCTGATAACTTTTTTAGTTTGTGGTTTTCATTAGACACCAAAATAATCTCATATTTTTCCATATATTTAAAATTCGATTATGCTGATTTGTACATTGTTATCTTTGATTAACAACCACTAAATCCTTAGTGGTTGAGTTCCCAGCATGATAAACTTTAACTGCATGTCGGCGATAAGGGGGAAAGAAAATGCTTTTATTGAAAAATCTGCCTATTTACTCGCCTGCCAAAATTGGCGCAATTGATATCCTGATATGTGGCCAAAAGATCTGCAAACTCTCAAAAGAAATCACACTTGACGGTGTTGAATATGACACAATTCGTTTCGACCCTGAGAAGCATTTTGCAGTTCCGGGATTTATCGATGGTCATGTTCACCTCATAGGTGGAGGTGGTGAAGGAGGTTACATTACTCGCACCCGTGAAGGCACGCCTGAAGAGTTCTTGAACTGTGGCACTACAGCAGTTCTTGGACTACTCGGTACAGATGGCATAACTCGAGATCATACATCTCTACTGGCAAAAGTGAGAGCGTTCAGGGAAAAACACATCAGCGCATGGATGCTGACGGGCTCATACAGATATCCCATCAAAACCATCACAGGCGATCATATGAAAGATATGGTTTTGATCCCCGAAATTCTTGGGGTTGGGGAATTGGCAATAGCTGATCACCGGGGGAGTAGCGTTACTGGTTCAGAGTTGAAACGGCTTGCTTTAGATATTCGGGTTGCGGGTATGATTTCGGGAAAGAAAGGCGTTATTGTTTGCCATATGGGAAATGCCACTGAAGGGATGACGGCACTTTTCAAAGCAACTGACGATGGTACCCTCCCGGCTTCTCATCTCATTCCCACTCATGTTTCGAGAAATGAAAAACTGCTGGAAGAAGGAATTAGATGGATAAAAGAAAAGCATGGCTTTATCGACCTAACCGCTAGCGAAAAGACTGTAAGGGTTTTGGATGAACTGAAAAGGGAGCTTGGAAACTTAGATAATGTGTGTGTTTCAACAGATGGGCTGGGAAGCTTGCCGGTATTTGATAAACAAGGAAACCTCAAAGAATTGAAAGCATCCCCTGTTGATGGTCTCTTAAAGACCTTCAAAGGGCTTTTAGAACAAGGATTCAATATAGAAGAAGCCCTAAAACCTATTTGTACTGTACCAGCAAAAGCTCTTGGGTTAAATAAATGGGGGTATGGAAGTCTTTCGGAAAACTCCCCTGCTTCCTTAGCGATATTCAATACCGAAACCCTTGAAATAGAGGTTGTGATTTCTTTGGGTGAGATAGTGGTGAATAATCTGTGATTATTTAAACGACAGATTTTCTATAAACAATTCTTGAAACTCCTTTAGCGCTGATAATTCATGGGCAATGGTTGATTTTACAGTGTTAAAGAAATTGACAACGGTTGTTAGAAAGATAAATCCAAAAACTCACATAATTGAGACCATTTTAGCAAAGTAACGAATATTGTAGAAGAAATTTTAGAGTTTCCTTTAAACACTGGCCTCTTCCATCGCACTTCTGTGAACACTATCCATAGCAGAGAAAAGTCTATACTCTTGAAAAGCTCTAACATGAGCCTGAAAGGTTTGTTGAATTTCCTGACTGAATTTTCCCCGATTGCTTTGAGAATCAAAGGCGAAATGAAAACTTCTCAAGGATGGTACAGGATAGATTGCGTGGGAAATCAGGTGAATTTCGAAAGGCTCAATAAAGCCTCTTCTAATTCCTGCCTGGTAATAATAAGCAGGCGCGAAAAGTCGATTATCAAAGAACTCAAAAGCATTTGGAAGCGTTATAACCGGCAGGAACTTTCCCTTGTGTGAATTTCAAGAACAATCTCGAATGTCTTCTGACAATTTTAATATCCGCTAAATTCCTCCGGAAACTAATACCTTTATTCTAAAAGTGAAGCTGAAAAGTAAGGGGAGGGGAAAAAGTGAAGAAAATAGTTGTGGTTGACTACGGCTCGCAATACACCCAATTAATCGCCAGAAGATTAAGAGAATTGGAAGTTTATAGTGAGGTTATTCATCATACGGAAGATACTAGTCTGGAAGATGTCGTGGGAGTAATTCTTTCCGGTGGGCCAAATAGTGTTACCGTTGAAGGAGCTCCCGATCTCCCGAATTGGTTTCAAAAAGTGAAAGTTCCAGTGATGGGTATATGCTACGGAATGCAGCTTCTTGTAAAAAACTTCGGCGGGAAGGTGGATAAAACAGAAGCCGCTGAATATGGGAGAACAGAGATACGGACGCTGAAGTGTTCCTCCATCTTCGAAAACGTTCCCAGGAACTTCAATGTCTGGATGAGTCATGGAGACAGTGTTGTAAATATACCAGAAAATTTCGATGTATTAGCGGAAACAGAAAACAACATTCCCGCTGCCCTTTGTTCAAAAGACAAAAGAATATGGACATTGCAGTTTCATCCAGAAGTCAGGCATACAGAACATGGAATGGACATCATAGAAAACTTTCTGTTTAATATTTGCCGGGCAGAAAGAAGCTGGACCATGGAGAAGTTCCTTGAAGAAAAAATAAGCGAAATACGGGAAACCGTTGGTGATAGCAAGACTATTTTAGGCTTATCTGGTGGAGTTGATTCCTCAGTTGCTGCTGTCCTTGTTCACAAAGCTATTGGTAAAAGACTAATCAACATTTTTGTCGATCACGGTCTTCTAAGGTTGAACGAAGAGCAGGAAGTCCCTAACGTTTTCAGAGACAAACTTGGGCTCAATCTTGACGTTGTTCACGCCAAAGACCGTTTCCTCAATAGATTACAAGGCGTTACAGAACCAGAAGAAAAGAGAAAGATCATAGGTAAAGAATTCATAAGGGTTTTTGAAAAAGAAGCGAAAAGGGTAGGCGGTGAATTCCTGGTTCAAGGCACAATCTATTCCGATGTCATAGAAAGTGCTGCTTCAGGAAAAGAGACCGCAAAGATAAAGTCTCATCACAATGTCGGCGGATTACCGGAAAAAATGAACCTCAAGATTATAGAACCCCTCAGGTATCTTTTCAAAGATGAAGTGAGAAAGCTCGGAGAATTACTTGGAATACCCCATGAAATACTATACAGGCATCCTTTTCCCGGACCTGGTCTGGGCATAAGAATCATTGGGGAAATAACTGAAGAAAAACTTAACATTCTTAAGGAAGCAGATGCGATTTTCATTCGCACTCTTAAAGAAAAAGGCTGGTATGAGCGTATATGGCAGGCTTTTGCTGTGTTGCTAAGCTCAAAATCCGTGGGTGTAGTCGGGGATGAAAGGGCTTATGACTATGTTATCGCCCTTAGAGCTGTTAACAGCGTAGAAGGAATGACCGCTGATTGGTCAAAAATCCCCCATGAAATCCTCGATGAAATTTCAAGAAGAATATGCAACAGTGTAAAGGGCGCAGGAAGGGTAGTGTATGACATCACCTCTAAACCACCAGCTACAATAGAATGGGAATAGGCTACATAGTGCTCAGAAACCGCCATTCCAGCCGGATTTTCTAAAATCAACTTTTCCGTTCTCATCGAACACAATGCCTTCGCTTTCAAGAAGATAGCGTTGGATTTCACCCGCTTCCTGACCCTTCAAACTTATCATGCCTTTGCTATTTATCACCCTATGCCAGGGAACATCGTTGCTTTTCAAAGAGGCGAGCGCAAAGCCAACCATCCTCGGCGTGCAGCCAACGATATTCGCAATCTGGCCATATGAAGCGACTTTGCCGGAAGGTATTCTTTTCACTACAAGATAAATTTTCTCATAAAGCCCTTTGGATTCCACAAAATCAACTCCATTCTCTTCACAAAAGACGCATTTTTCTGAATGCCCTTACCGAAAATAAAGTTAACGCAATGCCGAACAGTCCCATTATCACAAAGACAAATGGATAGCCAATTTTATCCATGGAATATCCCAATACCGGGAAGAAAACGGCCATAGAAACACTAAAACCCATGTTTATAAAAGAATTCGCAGTCGCACGATATTGTGAATCCAGTTCTTTGTTTATATAATAGCCCATCAATGGGTCAAGGAAATTTTCAACATTGCTAATTAGCAAAAACAATGCAACGGTAATTCCCAAAGGCGCCAAACCGTAAAAAAGCATGGGAATTCCCAGAGCCAATCCGGTGAACAAGAAGAAATTTTTCCTGCCCATTGCTTCCTCTATTTTCCATGCAGTTTTTGCTATGATTATCCCAAGCAACGCAGAAACCGTAAAAAGCATACTCACCCAGAATGGGCTCAACCCTTTGCTTCCAAGAAAAGTCTGGGAATACATCCTGAATGAAGCCCCTAAAAAGGAGATTCCAACCCAGAACACGAAGATCCATCTCAAAAATGGTATCCCAAATATCTGTTGGGCCCCATTTTTAATCAGTGTGAGGTATCCGCTAAAGCTCTTTTCGCTTTTTTCATAGGGTGGTTCTTTTAAGAAAAGTATCAGAATGAAAAATAAGCTTCTGGAAATTATCGCTCCAACATAAACAGCTGACCAATTGATTCTTGAAAGCAAACCACCACTTATGTTGGAAAAAAGTTCTCCAAGAACCAACAATGCGAGAAAGCCCCCAGCAGCCTTTTTGTAATTCGTCTCAATTTCTAAAGCTTTGTAAGTATCGTAAATCAAGGCTGTATCTGATCCGGAGATAAAAGTCATCGAAAAGCCGAAAAGAAAAAAGGCAAGAGCAAAATTCCAAAAAGAATGGGCAAAAAACATAAGCATATAGGTCATGATAAAAAATCCCGCACCAATAACCATAGACCGCTTTCTACCTATCAAATCTCCTATTGCACCTGTGGGAATTTCAAAAGTCAACCCACTTATATGCAGAATGGTCTCACAAATCCCGATCTCAAGCAAACTGAGTCCCCTGTACTGCATGTACAACAACCAGAGAACATTATCTACCCTGATTTGCGAGAGAAAATGATATATATAAAATAGCGGGATATTTTTCTTTAAAATACGTTCAATATCTTGCATATTTAGCCTTTAGTATCGGCATAAAGAATGTATTTCCTTTCTGCTTCCTCTAATTTTGCTTTCAACTTTCCTATGCCTGGAATTTCAACAAATCCCCCTATTTTAACAGGTTTTGATTCAGAGAAAAAAACAATTTCGTCGAAACGGAACTCTTTCTCAATTCTTCTAACCCTGCTTTTTCGTTTTATGAAGAGAGGTGTTTCGTTAAATTGAGTCCCAAAAATGTGTTCATTTAATATGTACAGCCCCTTCCACGTTATGTTCATCGGATCCATACCCATCAATGGAAAAGTCCCCTTCAATACTATTCTGTACCCGCTGGAATTTTCAAATTCAGAAAATTTCCTTTCTATTAATTCGTTGTAATTGCAAATGGCATATTGTGAACTCTCCAGAACATCTTCCGGAATTTCTTCAGGATTAAAACTCTTCTTTGGTGCGCTTGCCAAATCCTTGAAAAAATCATATAAATACCTTTCAGAATTCATGTACTTCTTTTGCCAACCATTATCCAACCTGTCAAGAATGAAAGCTATAAACATTCCCGGCGCATAACAACTGAGCCGGAAGTTTTTAAGCTTAAAATTAGTCTCAGCCATGTTTTTGCCATGTAAAGCGATTGAATACTTCAAGGGAATTGACTCATAATCGCTATGCACTTTTGTCTCAATATAAAAAGCAGTTCCCTCAATACTTTCTTGGGCGAGTTCATAATTTAACGCATCACCTATAATATTTCTCCTGTATTCCCTAAGACTGATGAATTTTGAAAGCCTTTCACTGAGTTCTTCCATGGAATCTGAATATAAAGCCCTTATCAGCTCCCGCCTTTCAAGAAACCTTATGGCAATGTTTTCAACAGTGAAAGGATATTCCAGAATCTGAAGCTCATTCGCCCAGCGTTTTTCCCCTTTCATCTTTTGATAACCATGGAATGCCTCATGGAAGATATATGAAAGCAACTTACCAAAAGAAATGGAAGCGTCTATGGTTGTTAAATCCCAGATAGCCACCTGATATCCCTCAAGATCTATTGCTGTATTCCCATAAAATCTGTTATCTCTTTTCCCGACAAGGATACTGTCTTGTTTTTTGAATCCATCAAGGATTTTGGGATAACCCGCTAAAAACACTTTTTCATTGTCATACAAAGCAATTGGAATCTCAGGAAAGTCAAACCAGAATCTTTTTCTGAAGATTTCATCTCTCATGGTATTTTCGAGTTTCTTGAGCGTTGATATTATTTTCTCAGTACTGTTTAAATTCACAAACTTTCCCCCTTTGTATAAATTCACATTGGAATCTCCATGTACTATTTTACAAAATATCTCCTCTATTAAAAACGCTATGAACTGCTAGCACAATCAACTATAAAACGGGGTCTAGGGTATTGAGCAGGGTATAGGGTTTAGTTGTTGGGGTTTGGTAAGAACTGGTCCACATTACTAAAACGCGCCATGAATTGCTAACGCAATTGCCATGAACTCC
>Ga0209834_10000246_pt1 | contig 33157 bp, 34 predicted proteins | sample Mar14236cmmetaG_FD_184134 | JGI IMG/M metagenome (GOLD analysis project Ga0209834, IMG submission 184134) | Marine hydrothermal vent microbial communities from Guaymas Basin, Gulf of California to study Microbial Dark Matter (Phase II) - Marker... ... | reverse complement strand
ATATTAATTTTAGGAAGAGCTTCCCGCAAAGATTCCAATAGGAGATCCAGCTGCAGGATGGCTTTGGATGGATATTGGGCGTAGGAAAAATGGTCTTTTACCGCGTTTTTATCTTGCCAGTCAGATCCTTTTTTAGCGATATAGGGAAAGAAATTGGATAGTAGAGGAAAAAACGTCCGACGAGGGTCAGCTTGAATTTGATAGGGAGCAGAGAGGCCTACAACACCAGCTGCTGGCAGGAAGGATGCATGATATAAAGCAAGAGCGCCACCCATCGATAATCCAATTAGGAAGATATTCTTGGTGGTCGACTCAAGCAGGTGCCAGCCATCCAGAACCGAGGCGGACCAATCTTGCCAGTGCATGCGGTTCAAATCTTCGATCTTTGTTCCATGGCCTGCCAGCCGAATTCCGAGGATGCTGTACCCAAACCCAGCCAGGTATTCACCCAGGGGACGCATTTCAGTTGGCGCGCCGGTAAAACCATGGATCAATAGACAGCCGGTGTCATCGCCTGGATAGTAAAAAGGTTCAGTGTTCTTTACCAGCATTTCTCGCTCCTGACTTTGAGATCTGTGGTGGATAAGATCACTCTTCGAGTAACAGCTGGGTTAAATCCCGCTGAGCGTTAGTCAAGGATAATCCGCCATTATCGGTGACTACAATATCGTCCTCTATCCGTACCCCGCCCCGTTTGGGCAAATAAATTCCAGGTTCAATGGTGAAAGTCATGCCAGGTTCCAGGATTGTCTGATCGAATTGGCTGATATTGGGTTCTTCATGAGCTTCTCGCCCCAGCCCATGACCGGTGCGGTGGAAAAAGTATTCTCCATAGCCGGCATCCTCTATCACCTGGCGGGCAGCCCGATCAACAGCGCTGGCAGGGACACCTGGTTTCACTGCGGCCCTAGCAGCTGCATTGGCATCCTCTACGAATTTGGCAATTTGGTCAATTTCGGGATGTAAGTCTCCCATAGCAAAAACCCTGGTGATATCAGAAAAATATCCCTGGTGGCTTGCCCCCCAATCGATCAGGATAATATCTCCGGGATTGAGAACGCGGTTTGTTGGCGTTGCATGGGGATTGGCTGTATTTTCGCCAAAGGAAACGATTGGAAAGAAAGGCAGTTCTGGATCAGAACCTTCCTGCAGCAGCCGCCCCACCAGTCGACCAGCAATCTCTTTTTCAGTGACGCCTGGTTTGATGGCCATGATCGTGCTGGTCAGTGCGCACTCGGCGATCCGGGCAGCTTCAACCATGAATTTGATCTCATCTTCACTTTTAATCCTTCGCATCTGGGTCAGGATCGGTTGGGCCGACTCTAGTTTCAAATCTGGAGCAGCGCCCATTAGATAATTCTGTTCTAACAATCTAAGCCGGCGGGGGATAATGCCTAAATTTCCAGCTGCCAGATCTGCTTCCTGAAGGGCTGCCCGGAACACGTCCGTCCAGGTATCAGGATTCTCATTAAATAGGAACGGACGGATGGGGTAGGGCAGTGCAGCGATCTTGGCTGCCTCTAATTCAGGCAGGATGAATACTGGATCGCCGGATATTGGAAATATTCCAACCACAGGTCGTTCCATCAGATGGAAATCCAAACCGGTCAGGTAGGTCAGATCAGCCCCGGGATTTAAACAGACTGCATTCAGGGTGCTTTCCTTCAAGAGGGCCTGCAGATCTTCTTGGCGTTTTTGATGAATATTTATAGACATCCTGACTCCATTATGGGAAAAATTGAATACATTAATATTAGATTGATATCTGGTATTTGTATTTGTTATGATAACTCAATTTGATTTTACTGGAGATGATTAATCATGTCTGGACCGATTGGATTTCTGGTGCTGGAGTTCCTTTAAATGGGAACAGAGTGATTGGGATCCCTGGATTGGTTGTAATCCTTTGGGGTACCATCCACTCCATCTTTACATTCAGAAGTATTAGCTGGCTATTTCAGGATTTCGAGATATTGAAAGGTCAATGTCTCTCCAGCACTGGTAGAGATTTGCAGTTCCTGACCCTGGATGGAGTAAGTCGCTGCCTGAGAGAGGAGGCTCATCAGCTGTTGTTCCTGCTGCATGATACCCTCTGGATCCATACAGGCCATCTCTGTCCAACCCAGGCCTTCGATCTGGATCTGGTTCCCTTTGGTCTTGTAACTTCCAAAATAATGATTGCAGCTGGCGGAACCGTTCACTTCCCCGTCTTCAAAAAAAGCGGTCATGCTAGAGCCGGAGATTAGGGAATCCCCGTTGTAGCTGACCAAAGTCCAGGCAGTTTCGCTCAAGCCACCGCTCTTATCGATGGGTAAGATCCCGCAGCTTCCGAGAAAGAGAGCAATCAAAAACAAAACGATAAGCAAATATTTATTCATAGTATCTCCTGATTTCATTACACCATAAAGACGTTGATGATGTAAGAAAAGTTCCCGAGATTTAATTATGATTAATATGATGATGGCACAGTAAGATATTTTGATTTGGCTCAACAAGCATTTTATATCAAAGCTATAATTGAAGCATCCAGCAAATTATAGGGAAGGGAGATCAGATGCGGGGAAGAAGAGGATGTCTAAAATGGGGTATGGGAGTAGTCATTGGCCTGTTTTTACTTCTCGGCGGCCTAGAAATATTTAGTGGTGTCGAAAACAGGGAACTGGATCAATTTGCCAGGACCGAGGCCGGGGGTTCGTTTGTTGAACTGGACCAGGGTGTGGTCCATTATTATCTAGAAGGCCCGGACGATGCTCCACTGGTGGTTTTGATCCATGGCTTTTCAGTCCCTTCCTATGTTTGGGAACCAACAACTGCATACTTGAATAAAAACGGTTATCGCACGCTGCGTTATGATCTTTATGGGCGAGGGTATTCTGACCGTCCAGATCTGGTATACGATATAACGTTATTTGAAGACCAGCTGGCGGGGTTGATAGACCGCTTGCAGCTGAATGGGCCTGTGAGCGTTGTGGGGCTTTCTATGGGAGGACCAGTTGCTGCCCGGTATGCGAACAAATACCCGGACCAGGTTGCTGGTGTGATCCTTATATCTCCGGAGGTTACTCAATCCACCAGCCGTGATATCTTTCCCATGAATATCCCGGGAGTGGGGGAATACTTAATGTCTGCGGTAATGGAACCATATATTTTGCCAAATCTGCAAGCAGGTGATTTCACCCATCCGGAAAACTTTCCCAGTTGGGAAGCAAAATACCGGGTACAGATGCAGTTCAAGGGGACAGGCAGGGCTTTATTATCCACAATCCGCGAATTGGTAAAGCTGAATCCAGAAGTGGAATATCAGGCTCTTCAGAGAACCGACCTGCCGGTCATGTTGATCTGGGGAAACACAGATCAGACCATAGGTCCAGATCAAATTGATGTTCTCCAGCAGATCCTTCCAGAGATAGAGATCAGGATCATGGAGGATGGCGGACACCTGGTCCATTATGAAAGGTCTGACGAAGTGAATCCTGAACTGATCGATTACCTGGATCGGATCTCAAGATAATATTTGAGACTTCTTAAATAGATTTTGGATCTATACTGGACGGGTAGAACTGCCCCGCCCAGCTGTAGGGATGCATATCTTCCAAATGTTTCCTTAATAATTAATAAATAAATCCTTAATCCCCCCAGGGTATCCTGTATACATTAATGGTAAATACAAGGAGTACAAAATGAAAAGGAAAATGATTATATTGGTTGGAGCCGTCCTGTTTCTCACCTCGTGTGCAGCCGTGCCTCTGACTTCGTCAAGCAGTGATCAAACCCAGCAGGGAATTGAAGAGGCCAACCCATCTATATCCCAGGGGCAGGGACCTGATGAGGGAATCCATCAAGAAACAATGGAAGCATTGTCTGACGGCGACCTGACCGATCCTGAAATCCAGGGAATTCTCTTCATGAGAGAAGAGGAAAAATTGGCTCGGGATGTTTATTTGGCCCTGGCAGACACCTGGGGTATGAATATTTTCAGCAATATCGCCGGCAGCGAACAAACCCATATGGATTCTGTTTTGACCCTGATAGAGATTTCAGAGGTTGAGGATCCTGTTGGAGATGCCCCTCTCGGTGTATTTGCTAACCAGGATCTACAGACTTTGTATGATGATCTTATAGATCGAGGTCGTCAGAGTTTGGTAGAATCACTGCTGGTTGGCGGTGCTATCGAAGAAATCGATATCCTGGATCTGCAGGACTACCTGGCACAGACAGAAGATGGGGCCGTGATCGAGGTTTACCAGAATTTGCTTAATGGTTCTATCAATCATCTGCGGGCATTCGTGAGAACTTATGAACGCCAGACCGGGGAGAGTTATCTGCCCCAATTCATGAGCCAGGAATCTTATGATGAACTGATGACGAGCAGTGCTGTTCGCGGAAATGGCGGCGGTATGGGAATGAATGCAGCGCCCCAGGGCAAAGGACAGGGGCAATCTAACTAAGAATAACAACATCATATATTTCCCTGACATTCACGACAGAATTGAAAACAACGCCCTCTAACGAGGGTGTTGTTTTTTTTTCATCCCAGGCCGCACCAGGTCCGGGCGAGCTGGCACTCCCCTTGGAGCGTGGTTTGTTTCCAACGTTCCAACATGTTAACGTTCTAAATATCGCCCGACAGTTATCCTCACCAGGGTCCTGCGGAAAACCGTGGGCTGCTGCAAGTCAAATCACCTTAAATAGTATTTCAATAAAAAGTAAAGAAGTCCCACTTTAGTGGTACTTGGGTTTGACCAGCCCACGATTTTAATCGTCGGGCAGAATAGTGATGAATCCCCTCCTGTTCTCCGTCCTTTGTCAGAATGCGCAGCGTTTCTCCGTCTTCTGTCTCCGGCCTTAGTCCTCCTCCGATTGACATTCAATCCTCGCTAAAGTACAATGTTGGTGCAAAAAAAATGGGCCTGTAGCGCAGTTGGGAGCGCGCATCAATCGCACTGATGAGGTCGCGGGTTCGAACCCCGCCAGGTCCACTCCAGTTGACGAAGACGCCGTAAACGAGTAAAATATCACCTAATAGTTTCCGGGCCCATGGCGCAGTTGGGAGCGCGTCTCAATGGCATTGAGAAGGTCGTGAGTTCGAGCCTCACTGGGTCCACACAAAACGGCACTTCCGAGAGGAATTGCCCAAATATCTATAATCCGGGAGTAGTAGATTATCTGCCAGAGAGGTGAGATCCGCGGCTGAAAATTTCACCAGAGGTGTTTGCAGAACACCAGATAAAATCGAACTCGCCTGGCACGCAATAACGCGTGGTTCTGCCCCTGAACTCAAGTAAGGGACAGCGGTCCTGCCCGATATAGCAGCCCCAAGTGGCGGCGCCCCGCGCCGCAATCAGGGTGGTACCACGGAGTTAGACCTTCGTCCCTGACCGGCGAAGGTTTTTGTTTTAAGTAATTAATCTGATATTTGTTTTTTTCGGGTTCTCATGAGAAGGAAGTGAACTATGGCAAAAGAATATAACCCAAAAGAGATCGAGTCAAAGTGGCAAAAAAAATGGGAAGATGATGGTCTCTACCAGGCGAATATTGACGAATCCAGAAAGAAGTTCTACGCATTAACAATGCTGCCTTATCCCTCAGGTGATTTGCATACCGGTCACTGGTATGCCATAGCTCCCTCGGATGCACGGGCTCGATTTAAACGCATGCAGGGCTATAATGTCATGTTCCCAATCGGGTTCGATGCCTTTGGGCTGCCGGCCGAAAATGCCGCCATTGCCCGCGGAATTCACCCCAGGGAATGGACCTATAAAAACATCCAAAATATGCGTTCCCAGCTGAAGCGGATGGGTGCGATGGTTGATTGGCGCCGAGAAATGATCTCCTCTGATCCAAAATATTACCGCTGGACCCAATGGTTTTTCATCCAGCTCTACAAACACGATCTGGCTTATAAAAAATATTCCCCTGTGGACTGGTGTCCCCAATGCAATACCACCCTGGCGCGAGAACAGGTCCATGGTGATGACCGCCACTGCGAACGCTGCAGTACCCCTGTGATCAAAAAAGACCTGGAACAATGGTTCTTTAAAACCACCAACTACGCCGATGAACTGCTCAATTTTTCACAGATCGACTGGCCGGACCGGGTTAAAACCCTCCAAACGAACTGGGTGGGCCGCTCGGAAGGGGCTGATGTTGTCTTCAAAACCGAAGATGGCGATGATCTGACTGTGTTCACGACCCGGCCTGACACGTTATGGGGCGCCACTTTTATGGTTTTAGCCCCGGAACATCCCCTGGTTGATAAGGTCACGACTGATGAACAGAAAGAAGCTGTGGCAAAATACCGCGAGGACGCCATCCTGAAAACCGAGATCCAGCGCGCCGCAGTGGATAAGGAGAAAACAGGTGTGTTTACCGGTGGATACGCAATAAACCCGGTTAACAAAGCCCGCATTCCAATCTGGATCGCCGATTATGTAATGATGGGATATGGCTTTGGAGCTATTATGGCTGTTCCCGCCCATGATGAACGCGACTTTGCTTTTGCCCGCCAGTTTGAACTGGAGATCATCCCTGTCATCCAGCCTGAGGGAGAGAGCTTCGACGGTAAAACCATGCCAGAAGCTTATGTGGGACCCGGCCTGATGATCAACAGCGCTCAATTCAATGGCACTGCTGTGACTGATGACAAAGGGCGCAAGAATCCTGGCCTGGATAAGGTGATCGATTGGCTTGAAAAAGAAGGGTTGGGAAAAGAAGCGATCAGCTACAAATTACGCGACTGGCTGATCTCGCGCCAGCGTTATTGGGGTACGCCGATCCCTATGATCTATTGTGAAGATTGCGGCTGGAACCCGGTCCCGGATGGAGACCTGCCGGTAGTGCTGCCGGATGATGTTGAGTGGCTGCCAACTGGTGAAAGCCCATTAAAGCTGCATCCTACCTGGAAGGACACCACCTGTCCCAAGTGCGGCAAGGCTGCTACCCGGGAAACGGACACCATGGATACCTTCATGTGTTCGTCCTGGTACCACCTGCGCTATCTGAGCCCGGATTATGACCAGGGTCCTTTTGACCCCAATGAATATGATTACTGGATGCCGGTGGACCTCTATACCGGAGGTATAGAACATGCCACAATGCATTTGATGTACACCCGCTTCTTCCACAAGGCTATGCGGGATATGGGCGTTACCGAAGGCCACGAGCCGATGACCATGCTCCGCAACCAGGGTATGGTATTGGGTGAGGATGGTGAGAAGATGTCCAAGTCGCGGGGCAATACGGTAGCCCCGGATGAGTTGGTCGACAAGTATGGCGCTGATACAGTCAGGAGCTACCTTATGTTCTTTTCCCGCTGGGATCTGGGTGGTCCCTGGAACAGTCAGGGCATTGGCGGCACAGAGCGCTGGTTGTACCGGGTCTGGACTTTGTATACAGATCCAGCGGAGGGAAGTAAACCCGCAGATGGTGTGATACGCGATATTAAACGCGATCTGCACACAGCATTAAACAACATAACCAGGGATTACGAACAAGTGGAGTTCAATACCATCATTTCCACTTTGATGGAGCTGCTCAACAACCTGGTACTAGCCAAACGCAATGGAGCGGCAAACTCACCTGAATGGCGCGGGATTCTGGAGACCTATTTGCTGATGATAGCGCCGGCAGTGCCTCATATTGCGGAAGAACTATGGACCGAGGTATTGGGTAATGAGTATTCGATCCACACCCAAAAATGGCCGGAAGCGGACACTGAGCTGATGGCAGTGGAAGAGATCACCCTGATCGTTCAGGTCAATGGCAAGCTGCGGGATAGGATCGTGGTTCCAGTGGATATTACCAGGGAAGATGCTGAGAAGGTCGCCTTGGCCAGCCCAGGCGCGGCGCCATACCTGGAAGGGAAAGATATCCGGAAGGTAATTGTGGTTCCCGGCAGGTTAGTGAATATAGTAATTTGATACTGATGGAGATAAAATAAAAGGAATAAATGGTAAGGCATAATGGTCATTGAATATTATGCTTACACATAGAATAATCGGTCAATAAGAAAGCTGTGAAAGTAAAAAACCACAGCTTTATTTGCGTATAGCCAATAAAGTATATAAATCAAGCGTGGGGTTTCCCTCAGATAACCAATTGGGGAATGGGGTATACTTGGAGCGGAATTTGATTACCCATCTTAGGGAGAAAACCTTCCAGGAGCAAACTACCCATGAAAAAAAAGATTGTGACTACAGATAAAGCGCCGGCAGCATTAGGGCCTTATTCTGCCGCTGTAAAAGCAGGACATTATGTTTTCACTGCCGGTCAGTTAGGCATAGATCCCTCCAGCGGAAATTTTATCGATGGTGGCATAGAAGCGCAAACCCGGCAAGCTTTGGAAAACTTGAAAGCTATCCTGGAAGCTGCCGGAACTAAAATGTCCAAGGTAGTAAAAACCACAGTATTTCTTCTTGATATGAATGATTTTGGTGCAATGAACGAAGTCTATGGGGAATTTTTTAAAAAGAAATTTCCTGCTCGCTCTGCAGTCCAGGTAACCCGTCTTCCAAAAGATGGGTTGGTGGAGATTGAAGCGGTTGCTCTCCTGGATTGATTTATTAACATCCTATGACTGGTGAATTGATCCTCCTGGTGGACGACGAACCCAATATCATCGAACTGGCCCAGCTCTATTTGGAACGGGAAGGCTATCGGATTATCACTGCTTCTGATGGAAGAGACGCTCTAGACGCTGTTGAAAAACAGCGCCCGGCTTTAATGGTGTTGGATCTGATGATGCCGGAAGTTGATGGGCTGGAAGTCTGCCGCACCTTAAGAGGAAAGAATGATCCTGTGGCAATCCTGATGCTCACAGCCCGGGATGAGGACATAGATAAGATACTGGGGTTGGAACTGGGCGCGGATGATTATCTTACAAAACCATTCAACCCGCGGGAATTGATTGCCAGGGTGAAAGCTGTACTGCGCCGCAGCTCAGCTCGGGATGAGGTTAAAAGCGAGGAACAAATTCAGATCGGGGATATCCTGATCGATCCAAAGCGCAGGGAGGTAAGGATCGGTGGGCAGCCGGTCGAAATCAGAACCCAGGAATTCGATCTCTTATACACGCTGGCCAGGCATCCGGGCATTGTGCTCAGCCGGGATCAGCTCTTGGATTTGGCCTGGGGTTATGATTATTTTGGAAATACCCGCACTGTGGATGTGCATATTGGCCACCTCCGGAAAAAACTGTCCGGGTCCAGTGTAAAAATAGAAACAGTCACCAAGATAGGATATAAATTGGTCCAGTGAATTTGGTGGACCGGATAATCCATGTTTACTTCTTTGCGTGCTCGGCTCTGGTTGACCTACGCTATCATCATTCTTCTGATCCTTAGTATCCTGGGGATCGGGATTTTTGTATATGTTATCCGCAACCCCCTGATCGACCGCCAGGCACTGGGCAGACTGGATGCTGCTCTGGCTATCATCCAGCGCCAGATCAATGAACGTTCGATCCTCCCCAGGGATTACCAGCAGTACCTTAATCGCATCAGTGAATCACTGGATATTAGGTTGATACTATTCAATTCTGAACGGGAAACTCTCCTGGATTCAGAGCCAAACAGTCCGGCGATTATCTGGCCAAGTGATGAAATATCACACCAAGCAAAAGGCCAGATCGACGACCAGGATGGTAAAACCTGGTTGTATAGTTCCTGGGTTATGCCTAAAAGAGACCTGCTGGTTTTGATCCTTCCCCGCCAGGGTGGTTTGCAGTTATTGCGCAGTCCTCAACTCCGGGAAACGCTGAGAGAGGATTTTCTTCCTGCATTTCTTCGGGCAGGGTTGGTAGCATTTCTTCTGGCAGTGGTATTTGCGGCCTGGATGGGGAGCTGGATAACCAGTCCGCTGCAGGATATTGAACAAGCCTCACGTAATATCTCGAATGGAGAATATCAGCAGATCCCTCTGCAAGGTCCAGATGAGGTCCAGGCCTTGGCTGGGGCTTATAATGAGATGATCGATCAGGTCCGGGCTTCCCAGCAATCCCAGCGCGATTTTGTGGCCAATGTTTCCCACGAATTGAAAACTCCCTTGACATCCATTCAGGGATTTTCCCAGGCGATGCTGGATGGCACTGTGGAATCCGGTCCTGCCCTGACCAAGGCAGCGGGGATCATCAAGACCGAAGCAGATCGCATGTACCGTTTAGTGGTGGACCTGCTTGATCTGGCTCGCTTTGATGCCGGCACCGTAGTCCTGGATCGCCAGGCACTGGATTTAAGCATATTGCTCACTCATGTGGTCAATCAGCTTATTCCCCAGGCTGCGGAAGCTAGAGTTAAGCTCAGCCTGGATGTTGATCCATTACCCACTTGTGTAGGTGATGAAGACCGCCTGGCACAGGTCTTTACAAATTTAGTGGATAATGCCATTAAACACACACCGGAAAACGGCTTTGTAAAAATGATTGCCAGAAGTGATGCCGGATTAGCACGGATCGAGATCATTGACAGTGGAAAAGGCATTCCAGAGGATCATTTGGACCGGATCTTCGAGCGATTTTATAAAGTGGATGGATCCCGAAAAAAAGAAGCCAAACCAGGAACAGGATTGGGATTGGCCATTGCTCAGCAGATCGTTCAGGCTCATGATGGAACCATTGCTGTACGGAGCACTTTGGGGGAGGGCTCTGTTTTTGAGGTAACCATCCCGGTGGTGAAAGCTGATGACCAAACGGTTCTGATGGAAAAGATGGATTAAGCCGATGATGAAAGTATCCCTTATCATTCCCTGTTTAAACGAAGAAAAGACCATCCAGGATCTTCTGGCGGCAATCTGTGAACAAGATTTCCCTCTGGCGGATCTGGAAGTCATTATTGCTGATGGCATGTCCGTAGATAAAACTCGAGAAAAGATCCGGGAATTTACTGAAGCTGTAACGGAACTGAATGTCAGGATCATCGACAATCCAAAAAGGAATAGATCAGCCGCATTGAACCTGGCGATCAAAGCAGCTTCTGGTGATTACATCATCCGTATGGATGCCCACTCCTTCCCTCATCCCTACTATATCAAGTACTGCCTGAGAGATTTGGAGGCAGGTCTGGGGGATAATGTGGGTGGTGTGATCCAGATCAAACCCGCCAATCAGCGCTGGGTGGCTCAATCCATTGCTGTTGCAGCCGGCCACCCCCTGGGTGTGGGAGATGCCAGCTACCGCATCGGTTCTGAAGCCCGAGAGGTTGACACGGTTGCTTTTGGCGCCTATCATACCTCCCTGATCGACAAGATCGGCGGATATGATGAATCTTTATTGGTCAATGAGGATTACGAATTCAATGTTCGGGTTAGAAAGAATGGTGGAAAAGTTTGGCTGGATCCTGATATCTCGGCATCTTATGTTGCCAGGTCAAATTTTAAAGACTTGGCCATCCAGTATTGGAATTACGGTTACTGGAAATTAATTATGCTGCTGCGCTACCCGGATACCATCCGCTGGCGCCAGCTGTCCGGTTTTTTTGTGCTTAGCTGGATTGGCCTGGGATTTCTGGGCATCTGGTTCTTATGGGCACGATGGCTGCTTTTCATTGAAGCTTTCATCTACCTTTCAGCTTTGATATACGCTGGAACCAGGGCAGCCATTTCTAAAAACAAGGATTTTCTGGTATTTGGATTGCCCCTGGCGATCGCAACAATGCACTTTTCATGGGGTAGTGGTTTTTTGTGGAGCCTGATTCGCGCTTCATTTGATAAAATAGTCAAGAAATCAAAAGGTTCCTTAACTGAGAAATTATGAGTCCTAAATCATTTGACCTTCAAAAAGAACGCCGTTTCCGTTTCCGCTTTGTCGAAAGACGGGTGATGTTGTTAAATGGCGATGTTTTAGCGGTAATTATTGCACTGGTCATATCCTTATGGGTCTGGGGAAATCAAGCCCAGCCGCAAGGTTTTTCCGTTTCCTTTATTCTGGACCAGGTACCTGGGTGGTTTTACCTGCTACCGTTCATATGGCTCTTTTTGATGATCGAGCTGCATGATGTGCGCAAAGCCAGCAGCTGGAGCCATACCTTCCAGGGTGTGGCTACTGCCGCTTTGATTGGTTCAATTCTCTACCTGGGAATTTACTTTACTTCACCCCCGGAATCCCTTCCCCGTACCGGAGTAGCGATTTTTATCTTGGGTTCAATCATCTTTACATTATTATGGCGTCTCTTTTACATTCGGGTCCTGACCAGAGAAGTGTTTTTACCGCGGGTTCTATTGGTCGGTGGTGGAGTTTCCGGAAAGATACTTCTTCAATCTTTTAATAAAATCGAACCGAAGCCTTATCATATCATTGGCATAATTGATGATGATCACGCCAAATTAGGCCTAGAGATAGAAGGGCACAAAGTATTAGGATCTGGACCTGATCTTCTTGATGTGATAATAAAAGAAAAAGTTACTGACGTTATCGTAGCAATCACCGGAACGATCACAGGTGCTACGTTCCAGGCTGTGCTAGATGCCCAGGAGTTGGGCATTGAGATCACCCGTATGCCGGTGGCTTACGAAGACTTGAATCAAACAGTCCCCATCCGTATTCTGGAAACGGATTGGATGCTACGGTCTTTTGTGGATGATACAGGTGCTAGTGGTACTTATCACGTTGCCAAGAGGATCCTGGATCTTGTAGGCGGGTTGATCGGTGTTGGAATTTTTCTGATCATCTACCTGCCAATTGCCTTTCTTATTTTTGTGGACGATGGATTTCCAATCTTATACCGCCAGGAAAGGTTGGGGCAAAGTGCAAAACCCTATAAGATCATTAAATTCAGGACCATGGTCAAGGATGCCGAAGTGGACGGCAAGGCAAAATGGGCCAGTGAAGGTGATCAGCGGATTACCAAGATTGGACGATTCCTCCGCAGGACCCACCTAGACGAGTTCCCACAATTCCTTAATGTCCTGAAAGGAGAAATGAGTCTGGTAGGTCCCCGTTCGGAAAGGCCCAGCCTGGTCAATAAACTGCAGAAAGATGTTCCTTTTTACAGGGCCAGATTGCTGGTGAAACCTGGTGTCACTGGTTGGGCCCAAATCAATTACGGTTACCCGGAAACAGTGGATGAAACCATTGATAAACTTGAATACGATCTGTATTACATCAAGAACAGGACTATTTTGCTGGATCTGCGCATTATCCTGGGTACACCAGCAACGATCTTTGGTTTAAAAGGAAAATAATCTCTATGACTACCTCTCTGGTTACCGGCGGCGGCGGGTTTATCGGGTCGCATCTGGTTGATGCTCTGCTGGCTCGAGGTGACGAAGTTCGGGTGCTGGATAATTTCTCAACTGGAAAACTGGAAAACCTTCAACCTAATATTGAGAATATAAGGTTATTCACGGGGGATCTGCGTGACAGCATGATCCTTAATGAAGCTGTTCAGGGCGTTGATCTGATCTTCCACCAGGCAGCTTTTGTGTCTGTTCCCCAGTCTATGGAAGACCCCGAATCCTGTTTTGATATCAATGTCAATGGGACAGGAAAACTACTGGCAGCAGCCAAAGCTGCTGGTGTCAAGCGGGTTGTCTTGGCTTCCAGCGCGGCGGTCTATGGAGAGAATGAAGCAATGCCTCTTTCAGAAGATGAAGAACCGGATCCGTTATCCCCTTATGCGGCATCAAAATCGATCAATGAGGTCTATGCCAGATTATTTACGGAGCAGCTGGGACTGGATGTAGTTGCGCTGAGATATTTTAATGTCTATGGTCCCCGCCAGAATCCGGCTTCGGATTATGCGGCTGTTATACCAATATTCATAAAAACCCTGGATGAAGAGGAAACCCCTGTGATATTCGGCGATGGACTGCAAACCCGCGATTTTGTATATATTTCTGATGTGGTCCAGGCCAATTTGTTGGCTGCAGAGTCAGTTAAAGCACCTGGCCTGGTATTCAATATCTGTTCAGGGAAAGAGATCAACTTATTGGATCTGCTCGAGAATTTATCAACTATCTATAACCGAAAAATAGAACCAGATTTCCGAGAAGTCAGAGCAGGGGATATATATCGTTCTCTGGGTGATCCCGGGAAAGCCCGGGAAATACTTGGTTTTGCACCTATCACAAGCATTGTCGATGGACTGGATGAAACAGCTGCCTGGATAAGAGGATCCTGATCCGGGATAATTCAACTATTCAATTGGATCGAAGTCAAAGATTATGCCCACTATATCCCTCCAGCAATGGAATGAATTTATCAAGGATTGTCCGCAGTCTCATGTGCTGCAAAGCCCGGCCTGGGGTGAACTGAAATCCCAGTTTGGATGGGAGAGCTGTTGGGTTGTTCATGGTAAATTGGGTGCCCAGATATTATTTCAGAAAATTCCCCTGGGATACCAGGTGGCTTATCTTCCGCGCGGTCCGATCTCTTCTGGGGGAGAGGTTTTTGGACATCCGGATTGGACGGGATTTCAGAAAGATCTGGATGACCTTTGCCGCCAGAAAAAAGCTGTATTCCTGAAGATCGAACCGGATTGCTGGCATGAGAATGGTTCGGCGGATTGTTCACCACCCGATGGATATAAACTCAGTTCCCACAGCATTCAGCCTCCTCGAACTATCCTGATCAGCCTGGAGGGCAGCGAAGAAGAGATCCTGGGTCGGATGAAATCCAAGACTCGCTATAATATCCGCTTGGCTGAGAAAAAGGGTATCACTATCAGAAAGCTCGATGATGTGGAACCCTTTTATGGCTTATTGGAAAGGACTTCTGATAGGGCTGCCTTTGGCATCCATACCAAAGAATATTATCGGAAAGCTTTTGAGCTATTCCAGAAAATTGGGGAATGCCAGTTATTCCTGGCTGAATTTGAGGGTCTTCCATTAGCCAGCATTATGGTATTTATCAGGGGCGATCGGAGCTGGTATTTTTACGGCGCTTCCTCAAATCAGCACCGCGATAGAATGCCTACTTACCTTGTACAGTGGGAAGCCTTGCGCTGGGCCAAAGAGCAGGGCTGCCTGAGTTATGATCTCTGGGGAGTACCAGACGAGGATGCGGAAAACCTGGAAAAGAATTTCACAGATCGAAGTGATGGCTTATGGGGAGTCTATCGTTTTAAACGCGGATTTGGTGGTGAGCTGAAAAGGGTTTGTGGACCCTGGGACAAGGTTTATCAGCCGGCCTTATATTTTATTTACACTCTTCGGACCAGGGTTAAAGCAGGATAAGAGAAATAGATGGCACAATACTCCTGGAATCAGATCATCAGCGGTTTTGAAAATCCCCATTTACTGCAAACCTCCCAATGGGCAGAAGTCAAAAGACATTCTGGCTGGATGGCGCATTATTTAACCTGGATATCTGATGGTGATGGGCTGGATTTGATCGCATCCAAATCAGGAGAATTTGAAGTTCTAAAGCCGGCAGCCGCGGCTTTGGTCCTGGAGCGCAAGGTCTTGCCTGGGTTATCGGTGATGTATACTCCCAAGGGACCATTATTGGAAGATTGGGCGAACCGATCCTATAGAGAGCAGATCCTACTGGATCTGGAGGTTTTTGCAAAGAAAGCGAACGCAATTCAATTGAAGATCGATCCTGACCTGGAGCTTGGCAGGGGGGTGCCGGGAGAAGAAGGATCCTTTGAGGATCCGATGGGTATTGATTTCCTGGAAGAACTTGGACATCGCGGCTGGCTGTTTTCGACGGATCAGATCCAATTCCGCAATACGGTGCTGGTTGATCTGTTGGAAGATGAGGATCAGATCCTGGCCAGGATGAAATCCAAAACCCGCTACAATATCCGGCTCTCGAGCCGCAAAGGCATCACAATCCGCCAGGGGGATGGGAATGATCTGGCGGATCTATACCAGATGTATGCCACTACATCTGTCCGCGGAGATTTTACGATCAGGGGTGAAGATTATTACCTGGGCCTGTGGCGGACCTTCCTGGGAGATGAGCCACTGTCCGAACAAGATCCGATCGCCCAACCCTTGATAGCGGAATATGAGGGCCTGCCAGTAGCAGGAGCGGTGATCTTCCGTTTTGCTGATCGCGCCTGGTATTTACACGGCATGTCCCTGCCGGAGCACAGCGAAAAAATGGCCCCTCATCTGATCCAATGGGAAGCAATGCGCTGGGCAAAATCCCAGGGCTGCACCGTCTATGATATGTGGGGAGCGCCGGATGTCTTTGATGAATCTGATTCAATGTGGGGCGTCTATCGCTTCAAGCGCGGTTATGGAGGAGAGCTGGTTAGGACTATGGGAGCCTGGGATTATCCCGCCAAACCCTTTTTCTATCATTTATATACCCGCTGGGTTCCCCGAGTATTAAATGTCATGCGCTGGTTTGGCAATCGTCGGACCAGAAAGATCAGTACAGAAGATCCAAATTAGTTGATAGAAAGAGAGGTGGGGGAATGTTCCCAAAATTGAGTTTTGCTCATTTGCCAACCCCAATAGAAGATATGCCCCGATTATCCAAATTGCTGGATGGGCCGGAATTGTTGATCAAAAGGGACGATCAGACTGGTTTGGCTTTTGGCGGCAATAAAACCCGCAAGCTGGAATATTTGATGGCAGCGGCTATTGAAGAGGGCGCTGATCTGGTTCTGTCCACCGGAGCTGCCCAATCCAATCACTGCCGCCAAACAGCTGCCGCCGCCGCTCGCAGTGGGCTGGACTGCACCCTGGTGTTGGTTGGGCCGGAACCTGAACAGGCTTCTGCAAACCTTTTCCTGGACCGGCTCCTGGGAGCGAAGATCATCTGGACAGACAAGTCCAATCGGGACAAGGACCTTCAGCAGGCTTATGATGATGCTCTTGAGTCTGGAAAAAAACCCTACCTGATCCCATATGGAGGATCTAATGAAGTAGGTGCTTATGCCTATTATCAGGCCTATGCTGAATTGTATAAACAATTGAATTGTAATATAGTGGATTGGATAGTCCTGGCCTCGTCATCTGGCGGTACTCAGGCAGGATTAGCCATCGGTATTGGAAAAGATCTAACCCCAAAATTATTAGGTATCAGCGTGGATGAACCAGCTACAAACTTGCAGAATAATGTATATTCCATCATCGAACAATATCAAATTCGGACTGGGATGAAAACAAATTTAACCATAGAAGACATACTGGTAAACGATGATTATATTGGTGATGGATATGGGATCATGAATGAAAAGGATCGGGAGGCCATCCACTTATTTGCTGAAAATGAAGCCATCTTGCTAGATCCAGTTTATACGGGTAGAGCGGGCGCTGGATTGATCGATCTGATCAGGAAAGGTTTTTTTAAGAAAGAAGAAAGGGTGTTGTTCTGGCATACGGGAGGTACCCCCGGGTTATTCGCTGACCGGTATCTTCCTTATATTTGAAAGATCGAAAATCGCCGGGGATACTAATAAAAAAACTGCATTCCATAAATAAGTAAATCCTTTCATGCTAGGTTGTCTATAATAAAAAATCCTATCTGTTCTATGGTAAAATTTGCAGTTGATGTGATGAATTATTTATGAATTCATGAACAGTTTTTGTGCAAGGAGAAGACATGCTTTCTTATTGGGCGTACATCGCAATATTTTTGGTTGTAGCAGTAGCAGTCCCTATCGTAGCAGTTGTCCTTCCGGCCTTGATCTCCCCTAAAAAATCCAGTAAACGTAAAGAAGAAGTTTACGAATGCGGCATTGAAACCAAGGGCAATATCCGAGTTCAGTTGAAATCCCAATATTATATATATGCCCTGATCTTCCTGGTCTTTGATATTGAAACGGTTTTCCTTTTCCCCTGGGCAGTTTCCGTGGGGAAACTTCCTTTATATGCTGTTGTTGAAGGTGTGGTATTTATCGCTATTCTATTTGCAGGCCTGATTTACGCGATTCGCAAAGGTGTGCTGGCCTGGTACTAATAGAACGCCAGGTATTTGCAGGAGATATTCATGGCTGATTTGATTAACCTGATTGAAAACTGGCTAGAGAACCTGATCTTGGGGTGGGGCGCGTCCCAAGAATTAACCCTCTTCATCCTCCAAGCTCTTGGGAGTGTCCTGGTAGTTATTATCTGTTTTGTGATCGTGATTGCCTTGATCTGGGTTGAAAGGAAACTGGCAGGACGTATCCAGGACCGATTTGGCCCAAACCGGGCTGGCCCTTTTGGAATTTTCCAATCCTTCGCCGATATTATCAAGATCTTTACAAAAGAATACATAACGCCGGAAGGCGCTGAGAAAGGTTTTTATAATGTAGCGCCGGTGCTGGCAATAGCATCTGTCCTGGCGATCTGGGCTGTATTCCCATTCGCAGTCAACGTTCTTGGAGCGGATATCCATGTCGGTGTTCTGTATATAGTCGCTGTAGGTTCTTTTGGCATCCTGGCCATTCTGATGGCAGGCTGGTCATCCAACAACCGCTATTCCCTGTTGGGAGCATCCCGTTCCGTGGCCATGTTGATCTCCTATGAGATCCCCATGGTGGTTTCACTGCTGGTTCCGGTACTGCTGGCCCATTCAATGAAATTATCGGATATTATCTCGGCTCAGCAGCCCTGGTGGAACCTGATAGTGGCTCCCCTGGCAGCCTTGGTTTTCTTGATCTCCTCTATGGCTGAGATCGGCAAGGCGCCTTTCGACTTATTGGAAGCGGAATCAGAATTGGTGGCGGGCTATCATACCGAGTATTCCGGGATGAAATTTGGTATGTTTTACGTTGCCGAGTTCCTCCATCAATATACAGTAGGCGCTTTGATAACGATCTTCTTCCTGGGTGGATGGGGCGGCCCTCTGGCTGTTCAGTGGCCGATCCTGGGCTTTATCTATTTTCATTTTAAAACCTTCGTGGTTTATTTGGTGATCTCCTGGATCCGGCTCTCTCTGCCCCGTATTCGAATCGACGCAATGCTTAATTTGAACTGGAAATTCCTTATTCCAGTTTCTTTTATTAACCTGGTTGCGGTAGCTATTGCTGACCGGGTTATGTTGGAGTTTAGTGTTGCCCGGTGGATCTATGTCGGGATCATGTTCGGGTTGAATATCTTCATCCTGTTGGTTTCACTTTTCCTGGCCGGTAAAGCCAGTCCGGAAGTAGAACGGGAGACCTTCCCGGCTAACAGGCCCGTTGCCGTCCCGCCTGGCACGGAAAGTAAGTAGGCGATTAAAGGATAATTCTATGGTACCAGTACTAGTATTCGCGGCAATCAGCCTGGTGACTCTTGGTGGTGCAATTGCTGTCGTGACCAATAAAAATGTTCTCCACAGCGCCTATTTCCTGGTGCTTGCTTTTGTGGGTGTTGCCAGTGTTTACGTACTCCTGGAGGCGCCCTTTATTGCAGTGATCCAGGTTCTGATCTATATCGGCGCCATTGCCATTCTGATCATCTTTGCGATCATGTTGACCCGCAGGTTGATGAGCAAGGATATGGAAGAGCGCAACCAGCAGTGGATCTGGGCTGCCCTGGGAGCCCTGCTTCTTTTTGGTGTCCTGGGCTGGCTGGTATACAATGCCAATTGGCCGGTAATCGAGGCTGCTGTACCTAAAGAACCGATCACTCTCATGGGCGAAGAATTACTAAGCACCTATGTGGTTCCCTTTGAGATTGCATCCGTTTTACTGTTAGCTGCCCTGGTTGGATCGATCCTGATCGGTCGGGAGAAAGATCAAGAATCAAGGAGTGCAGAATGAGTATTCCTCTTAGCTGGTTTTTAGTTCTTGCAGCGGCCTTATTCAGTATTGGATTGTATGGCGTTTTATCACGCCGCAATGCGATCGGAATTTTAATGGGCATCGAGCTGATGTTAAATGCAGTCAATATCAACTTGGTGGCTTTTTGGCGCTACATTGATCCGATCAAAATGACTGGACAGATCTTCGCTTTATTTGTTTTCACCGTGGCAGCTGCGGAAGTTGCGGTGGGTTTGGCCTTAGTGATAGCGATCTACCGCAACCGCGATACTGTGGTTGTAGAAGAGATCGATTTATTGAAAGAATAAAAAGAGGAAATAGATGAAAGAATTCTTCTTCAACATAACCTGGATCATTCCAGTTTTCCCTTTCCTGGCTTTTTTGATCATTATCCTGTTCACCCAGGGGAATAAAAAACTCAGCCACAGTTTAAGCATCGGTTCAATGGTTCTGTCCTGGCTGGTGGGTTGGGGAGTAGTTTTCAGCGCTATAGCGACTCCTCACCTTGGTGAACATCCTATCCATAAATCTGTACCATGGTTTGAGACCGGCACTACAACTTTTAATATTGGTTACTGGATCGATCCATTGATGGCAATTGCGCTCTTCATGGTGCCATTTGTGTGTTTGATGATCTTTATCTACTCGGTGGGGTACATGGGCTACGGCACTGACGAAGTTGACCCCAATTATTCCCGCTTTTTTGGCTACATTGCTTTGTTTGCGACCGGCATGCTGGGTCTGGTGATCTCTGAGAACTTGCTGACCCTATTCATGTCCTGGGAGATCATGGGTTTGTGTTCTTATCTGTTGATAGGATTCTGGTTTGAGAAGAACTATGCCGATCCAAATCAGATCACTCCCCGCCAGGCAGGGTTGAAGGCCTTCCTGGTCACTAAAATCGGTGATCTGTTCCTGGTGCTGGGCATTCTTTACCTGTATTCCCAGGCCGGCACACTCAGCTATGCAGATACTTTATTCAATCATGAATTTTTGGTTCATCTGGCAGAGACCCCGGCCCTGCCGATCTTCGGCGGCTGGTCGGCCGCTTCTGCCATCGCACTTCTGATTTTTGGCGGTGCTGTTGGTAAATCAGCCCAGTTTCCACTGCATGTTTGGCTGCCGGACGCAATGGAAGGTCCCACGCCAGTCAGCGCCCTGATCCATGCAGCAACCATGGTTTCCGCGGGCGTTTTCCTGGTTGCCAGGATCTTCCCGCTCTTGAATATTGTTGTAGAGCTGGAGCACAATAACCCGACTATGGGAGTGATTGCCTTTATTGGGGCGTTTACCGCCATATTTGCATCTATTATTGCCCTCGCCCAGAACGACATAAAAGGGGTGCTGGCGTTTTCTACTATCAGCCAGTTGGGCTACATGATCGCGGCCCTGGGCATTGGTGCTTACGTAGCCGCCACATTCCACCTGATTACCCATGCATTCTTCAAAGCATTGCTCTTTATGGGATCTGGTTCGGTAATTATTGGCACCCACCACACACAGGATATGATGCAGCTGGGTGGGCTGCGGAAGAAAATGCCCAAAACCTTCTGGACTTTCCTGGCCGGCGGGTTAGCGCTTTCGGGCTTCCCGCTCATTACGGCAGGTTTTTGGAGCAAGGATGAGATCCTGGCCCATGCCTGGGAAGAATTCATGCATTACGGCACTGCATCCTGGCCATTTTTCGTTTGGCTGCTGCTAACCATTGCTGCTTTCCTGACGGCCTTCTACACTGCCCGCCAGATCTCTCTTACATTCCTGGGCAAACCGCGCAGTGATCATGCTGACCACGCCCACGAAACACCCAATACCATGACCTTCCCGCTGATCATGCTGGCTTTCTTTGCCATCACGCTGGGGTGGGTTGGTATACCAGAGGAGATCGTAGGACAAGGCAACAACTGGTTCCATGCCTTTGTAGGTCATGAATATGCCTCAACTCCATTGAGCATACCAGTGATATTATTATCATCCGGTTTGGCGGTTGGCGGTTTGGGATTGGGCTGGCTGGTTTACGGCCGTAAACCGCTCGAGGCCGGTCAAATGGATCCGCTGCAGAAAGGGATGGAAAAAATTCGCCTGGGGTGGCTCTATAAAGCCATGCAAAAACGTTTTTACTTTGATGAGATCTACGAAGCGATATTTATTAACGGCTTCATCAAATTAGCGGATATTTTCTATAACTTTGATTACAACTGGGTGATTAACCCGATTGTAAACGGGGTTGGCGCGGTCACCCGTGGTATTTCCAATATCTTCAATAAATTTGACGAAAAGATTGTTGATGGCCTGGTTAACTTTACCGGTCTTTCAAGTGTGAAATTGTCAGACCTGGGCGGCATCACTGACCTGAAAGTAGTTGACGGCATTGTCAATGGCATCGCTGATGTCACAGGATGGATCGGCGAGAATGTCTTCCGCCCAATCCAGACTGGCAAAGTTCAGAACTACTTGTTGATCCTATTAATATCCATGCTGGCAATTATAGGCATTTACCTGGTCTACTAGACCAAATCGAATTTCGAGGAGAATATGATGAATTTTCCAGTTTTAAGTGCAATCACTTTTGTCCCATTATTGATTTCCCTGATCGTATTGATCATCCCGAAATCAAAAGAAAACCTGATCCGTTGGAGTGCTACTATCCTGAGTTTGATACCCCTGGCTTTGGCCCTGTATGTATACTACGTGGTCCAGGCTGATCCGGGAACGATGCAGTTCAGGGAAGAATACTCCTGGATCCCGGCCCTCGATGTTTACTACCGCATGGGAGTGGACGGCCTCAGCGCCGTGATGCTGGTTTTGACCGCTCTCTTATCCACCCTGTGTTTATACTACTCGATCTATACTGTTAAGGACCGGGTCAAGGAATATTATTTTCTGTTCCTGCTGCTCCAGGTTGGTATGACCGGCGTGTTTGTTTCCCTGGATTTCGTTTTCTTCTACGTGTTCTGGGAAATAGGCCTGGTGCCTATGTACTTGCTGATCGGTGTCTGGGGTGGAAAACGAAGGATCTACGCATCCATCAAGTTCTTCCTCTACACACTGACAGGAAGTATGGCCATGCTGCTGGCGATCATTGCTGTTTACCTGAATACCGGTACATTTGATATCCTTAAGGCGGCCGCTGCTCAACCCTTTGCAAATAATTTAACATACGCAGCTGTGGCTTTCTGGGCGTTTTTCATCGCCTTCGCGATCAAAGTGCCGATCTTCCCTTTCCATACATGGCTCCCGGACGCACACACCGAAGCGCCCACCACTGGCAGTGTCATCCTTGCTGGTGTTTTGCTTAAACTGGGTGCTTACGGTTTGATCCGCATCGTTTTACCGATGTTCCCGGAGCAGTTTGCTTATTATTCCTACGAAGTGCCCATCATCCCCATCCTGGCGGTGATCAGCATTGTCTATGGTGCCCTGGTTTGTATGGCCCAGTGGGACCTGAAGAGGCTGATCGCGTATTCCTCTGTGAGTCACATGGGATATGTCACTCTTGGCGTCAGTGCAGCGGCTGCCAGCTTACACGCACCGGGGGCAGATCCAATCAGCGCCATTATCGCTTTGAACGGCGCTTCTTTGCAGCTCTTCACCCACGGTATCATAACGGGTGGGTTGTTTTTCCTGGTCGGCATGATCTACGATCGGGCCCATACCCGCCAGATCAAGGACTTCGGCGGATTGGGCGTTAAGATGCCTTATTATTATGGCATTATGATGGTGACCGGTTTTGCTTCCCTTGGCCTTCCTGGTCTGGCAGGCTTCTGGAGCGAACTCTTTGTATTCAGGGGAACCTTCGCAGTTATTCCCACCTTTGCCATGATCGGCATCTTTGGGCTCGTTTTCACCGCTGCTTATATCCTTTGGAAAATTATCCAGCATGTCTTCCTGGGTGAGTTTGACCAGGAAAAATGGGATGCTGCCACCCATAACGCAAAAATCACCGACCTGGCGACCTTTGAAAAAGTTACCATGTGGCCCCTGGTCATTCTGATGGTTTTGGTTGGTTTATATCCCTCCCTGATCACTCGTTTATTGAACGCTGTTTCGACAGTCTTGCTCAACAACTTCTAAACGCGAAAGAAAGAGAGGCAATAACCGTGCAAATTTTCTTATTTCTACTCCCTCAGCTGGTTCTCTTCCTGAGCGTTATGCTGGTATTCGGGATCGATCTGATGGGATCCAAAGAGAAGAAATGGCTGCCGTACCTTGCGCTGACAGGGGCAGTGATTTCCCTGGGTATTTCCATTTACCTTTATGGCTGGATGGATTTTGAAGAGGGCACAGTCCTGGGCGGTATGATCGCCATAGATTCGTTTTCCATCTTTTTCCAGATCTTTGCTTCCCTGGTAGCGGTCTTCATCACACTGCTATCCATGGCTTATATGAAGGTCAAATCCCCATATCAGGGAGAGTTTTACAGTTTCATCCTTTTAGCCAGTTTTGCGATTTCGCTCCTGGCTCTCTCCTCTGACCTGGTGATGATCTTCATCGCTTTTGAGCTGTTGAGTATCTCATCCTACATTCTGACTGGTTTCTTCAGGCATGACCCGAAAAGCAGCGAAGCAGGCATCAAATACTTTCTGTACGGATCCCTGGCATCTGCCATGATGCTCTATGGTATGTCCCTTTTATACGGCGCTACCGCTTCGACGAACCTGGTTGAGATCGCCCGGGGTCTGGTTGGTATCGATCCGTCCCTGAATTGGGTTGTGTATCCCGCTATTGTTTTGATGCTGGTCGGTTTCGGTTTTAAAACTGCTACGGCTCCATTCCATCAATGGTCTCCCGATGCCTATGAAGGCGCACCAACCCCGGTAACTGCCTTCCTGGCAGTAGGTTCGATCGGGGCCGGTTTTGCGATATTGATCCGAGTGATGATAACTGCGCTGCCGGAGTTCCAGATGAATTGGGCAGCCCTGATCACAGGATTATCAATTATCAGTATGTCCCTGGGCAACCTGGTTGCTATCAGCCAGAAGAATATCAAGCGTATGTTAGCTTACTCAGGGATCGCCCATGCTGGCTATATCCTGATCGGACTAGTATCCTGGGAAAGCGGCGTCTTAGGGACTGTATTTGACGGTCTTAGCGGCATTCTGGTCTACCTTTTGGTCTATCTGGCGGCTAATTTGGGCGCTTTTGCTGTAGTCACTGCCATCGAGCATAAAACCGGTTCAAATCAAATTGAAGACTATGCAGGTTTGATCAAGCGCTCTCCGTTATTGGCCGGAACCATGGCGGTGTTTTTACTATCCCTGATCGGCATTCCCGGCACCGGTGGCTTTATTGGAAAACTTCTGGTTTTTGGTTCGGCCCTGCGCGCGGAATATTATTTCCTGGCGCTGGTTGCGATCATCAACAGTGTAGTAGCCGGTTTTTACTACCTGAATGTGATCCGGTACATGTTCTTCCAGCCGCTGGATGAACCAACTGGAGAAGAGATCCAGGTCCCGGGATCGATATCTATAGTTGTGGTTCTGGCATGTGTTTTTACTTTGCTAATGGGCATATTGGCCCAACCTTTCATACATTTCGTGCAGACCTCGTTGAAATTGGTCCTTTCCTGAACTACCTTGAGGAAGTTTAGGAAGGTTTAACAACAAAAATTAAACCCGGTAAACCACTCTGGTTGACAGCTTTTTGGCTTGTGAGTAAAATAAACCAAGTGCAGGTTTTCCATCAGGAGTCATAATTGAACAAAGGTGAAGAACAGACCAACCAGGATTCAAAATGGCAGGACCGAATCTGGGTGCTGTCTGTAGCGGGGCAGGCAGGTTTGTTTATCGCTTTCCCGGTCATATTAGGATTTGCTGTTGGATTATTGATGGATCGTCAATTTAATACAGTAATCTTATTTTCTGTTTTGCTCGCCATGGCAGGTTTTGGCGGCGGCGTTTACCTTGTTTATCGCTGGGTTCAAACGACGGTTAAAAAACATCTAGCAGACAGACAAAAGGAAGATTAAATCCGTATGGAACAGGAAAAGAAAAAAGGCAGTGGTTGTTTAGTTAAGCTTGTGATTGGTATTGCAGCTCTGGCCCTGGTTGGCTACGGCTTGATTATGCCGGGAAAGGAACTTCCCGCGATCAGTCTGGCAGCAGAGCTATTGCCCTTGCATCTACCGATCCCAGGTTTTGAACACGGCATTCCCAATACGCTTCCAACAGCCATATTCACATCACTATTTTTGATCATCATCGCTTTTTCTTACTCCCGTGCGGTTAAGAAAGAGGAAAAGACAGGCAACCAAAGCGGTTTGCTTATTGCCCTCGACGCGGTTTATGAAGGTGTCTTTTCATTTGTCGAAACCACGGTTGGTAATGAGAACGCTGGACTTTTCTTCCCCATGATCGGTTCATTTTTCTTCTTTATCCTGTTTTCAAACTGGTCTGGTTTGCTGCCAGGGATGGGATCGATCGGCGTTTGGGGAGAGCATAATGGTGTTGAAACGCTTATCCCACTGTTCAGATCGCCAACTGCGGATCTGAGCACAACTATTGGGTTGGCAATAATCACCCAGATTACGGCTCAGTATTACGGATTTAAATTCCAGGGAAGGAAATATCTCAAGAAGTTCTTTAACTTCAGCGCGGATCCTGATAGCGGCGCGCTGGCACCTATCCTTTCCTTTTCCAATGGATTCGCCGGCATTCTGGAGTTGATGGGAGAATTTATCAAGGTGCTCTCCTTTGGCTTCCGGTTGTTTGGTAACGTTTTTGCTGGGGAAGTGCTCTTGATGGTCATCAGCTTCCTGACCGCCTTCCTGGTCGTAGATGTATTTATGGCACTGGAATTATTTGTTGGCGCCATTCAGGCGTTGATCTTTTCAATCCTGTCACTGATCTTTTATCAGATGGCAACACAGCATCATTAGTTATTAAGGTAGATTTCTAAAGGAGAAAATTGCATGTCGTATGAAGCCGCAACTCAAATAGCTGCAGCCCTTGCCATCGGATTGGGATCTCTGGGTCCTGGAATCGGAATCGGTTTGTTGGCTGCCAAAGCCATGGAGGCAGTAGGAAGGAACCCCGAAGCCTCCGGCGATGTTCTTACAAATATGATCCTGGCCATTGCATTTGCTGAAGCAATTGCAATTTATGCCCTGGTTGTAGCGCTGGCAATTAAGTTTGTGCCTGTTACACCCCTGGTAGTGCACTAAGGAGGTTACTGTGGGCGATGCATTAGGAGCCATGGGAATCAATGGTCCGTTTTTGATTTCCCAGATAGTAAATTTCCTGGTTCTGTTCGGTCTGATGACCGTTCTTCTCTGGAAGCCTGCCAAAAAACGCCTGGACGAACGCCGGGCCATGCTGGAAAAACAGGTGGAAGATACTGAAGCTGCCGCCAAAGTACGGGAAGATATTGGTAAAGAGCGGGAAGCCGTTCTGGCTGAAGCCAAAAAAGAAGCTGAAAAGATTGTGGCCCAGTCCCAGGACCGGGTTGAATCCATAAAGGCCGAAGCCTCAGAAGAAGCCAAAAAGATCATTCAAAAAGCCCAGGAAGATGCCAAAGAGGAAGAAGGCCGTGTGCTTAAAGGTGTCCGGGATCAGGTGGCGATCCTGGCGATTGCCGCAGCCCAGAAACTTTTGGGCGAGGCATTGGATGAAAAACGACAGAAAGTCCTGGTTGACGAATTCTTCTCCAGTGTTAAAGCTGGAAAGGTTGTTGTCCTGGAAGGCGAAAAATTTGAAGGGAAGTCAGCGGTTATTACCAGTGCCTTACCTCTGACTGATAAAGAAAAACAGATCTTGGAAAAAGATATCTTGAAGAGAACAGCTGGCGAACCAGAAATTACCTTTGCGGTCGATCCAGACTTGTTGGGCGGTTTAACCATTCGTATCGATGATAAGATGTATGATCATTCTGTATCTGCCCAGCTCTCTGGGATGCGCTCGTTGCTCAGTTGATTTAACTGCGATTTTCTAGTGTACAATAAAAACGCCTGGATATTTGATCCGGGCGTTTTTCTCATCAGGATCGACAATATGAGGAGCATTTTGTGGTGATTGATAAACGGGAACTGAAAGAGCTGTTTCAGGAAATTCCCCTTCTAAATTCCCTGCCCGAGCAGTCAGTTCAGGTTGCTGGAATAAAGATCGACTCTCGGAATGTCAAACCAGGTGATCTTTACCTGGCAATCAAAGGCACCCGTGTGGACGGCCATGAATATATTCCTGACGCGATCTCAAGAGGAGCTGCTGGGTTGGTTGGATCTGATCCCGCCCGTGATTACCCGATCCCTTATTTACTGGCTGGTGATACCAGGGAAGTCCTGGCCCAACTGGCTGCCGCCTGGTTTGGTTTTCCTGCCCGCCAGCTGGCTGTGATCGGGGTGACGGGCACAGACGGGAAGACCACTACGGTCAATTTGATTCATCGTATCCTTATTGCTGCAGGATTGAATGCGGGATTGATCTCCACGGTGAATGCGGTGATTGGTGACCGGATACTGGATACCGGATTTCATGTCACTACACCGGAAGCGATGGATGTGCAGCGCTACCTGGCTGAGATGGTGAAGGCTGGCATAACTCATGTTGTCCTGGAAGCGACCTCCCACGGCCTGGCTCAAAAACGGGTTGAAGCATGTGAATTCGATATCGGAGTGGTGACCAATATCACTCATGAACATTTCGATTACCACGGAGATTACCAGGGTTATTTGGAAGCTAAAGCGGAACTGTTCCGCCTGGTTGGCAACTCTGCTGCCAAATCTGTACCAGTGAAAAAAGTCGCCGTATTGAACGCGGATGACCTTTCCTATCCCGCGCTGAAAGATATCATCACCCAGCAGGGATTGGATTCATTTGAATACGGTATGAAGGACGGCGTGGATTTTAAGGCTGAAAACATCCAAAATAGGATCGATGGGATCAATTTTGACCTCACCACTAACGATACCAGGATTCCTATTAAGACTGCTTTGTTAGGGGAATATAACGTTTCTAACTGCCTGGCAGCGGTGGGAGCCTGTTCAGCTGGATTGGGATTGAGCTGGGAATCCATCCAGCAGGGTATCAGTGATCTTCCCGGTATTCCAGGCCGGATGGAAAGGATAGATCTCGGACAGGATTACCTGGTTTTGGTTGATTTCGCCCACACTCCCAATGCGCTCAAAGTTGCCTTATCTGCGGCAAAAGAGTTATCCGATAGTCGAGTGATCGCTGTGTTCGGTTCAGCAGGTTTGCGGGATAAAGAAAAAAGACGTTTGATGGCAGAAGTGTCCGCGGAGATGGCAGACCTGACGGTCCTGACTGCGGAAGACCCACGCACAGAATCTCTGGATGGGATCCTGACAGAAATGGCGGGTGGCATGCTCGATAAAGGGGGAGTGGAGGGGGAAGATTTCTGGCGAGTGCCAGATAGAGGTGGGGCGATCAGATTTGCCCTGGATCTGGCGCAGCCGGGAGATGTGGTAATGGTATGCGGAAAAGGCCATGAACAGTCAATGTGTTTTGGTGAAACAGAATACCCCTGGGATGATCGCACCGCTGTGTTGTCTGCGCTGGCGTCTGTGTTGGGAACACCTGGTCCCGAGATGCCAACTTTACCCACATCAAAATAGCAAATTTTCGAACAGTGTAACATATCTATAGTAATTCCATCTATTGACAAACTACACATAGAGGACTATACTCCCCCTGTTGTAATAAATAAATGACAGCGGGAGGTGTGTATGCCTGGAGGTCGAAGAGGTGATCCTGGTCCTTGCCGGAAACGGCGAAGGCGAGGAATGCGTTTGATCCTGCGCCCCAGTTTGCTGTTAATGTTGGCTGAAAAAGAGAACCATGGATATGAATTATATGATCAATTATCCGCTTTCGGATTTGAACCACAACAATTGGATTCGAGCATTGTTTACCGGGATTTACGTGAAATGGAGGAATTGGGATTAATTGAATCCTACTGGGATGATGACAGTAAAGGCCCTAAACGACGTATGTATAGAATTCTTGATGCAGGCCAGACCAGATTAAAGGAATGGATCGAGTCCCTGGAAAGCATTAAAAATCGGATAAATCAGCTTATTAAACGGTACAAATCAAATTAAGTATAAAAGGGAGGATTTCAATCATGGCAGAAGAAAATAACAGAGGAAATTTTGGACAGGGAAGACGGCTTGGCCGCAGATCAGGACAGGGTCAAGGGAGGGGACGCCGATCCAGGGGAATGAGCGCGGGAGGAAATTGTGTCTGTCCCTCTTGTGGATATAAAGAAGAACATCAGGCAGGAAAACCTTGTTATGAAAAAAAATGCCCTGAATGTAATACTGATTTAGTACGAGAATAGTTTATTTTCAGATATATAAAACCTGATAGACATGGATGATAAGGAGAATTGATGATAATTGCTATATCTTCAACAGATGGAAAGTTTAATACTGAGTTTAGCCCCCGGTTCGGGAGGTGTAATTTCTTCATAATTGTGGACACGGATACACGTGAATGGGAGTCTAAACCCAATCCTGCTCTGAACGCCCGCGGCGGTGCAGGGCCACAAGCGGTTCAATTTCTTTCGGGGGCTGGTGTCGAAGCCACGATTACCGGACGGTATGGGCCAAATGCATATACAACCCTGGAAGCAGCCGGCATCCGTGCCTATGTCGCCGAAGCTGGAACTCCTGAGGAACTGCTGGACGCATTCTTGTCGGGAACACTGGAAGAGGTCAGTTCCGCAACAGGCGAAGAATTACATCATTAAGAGGGTTGAGCTATGAAAATTGCAATTGCCAGCGGGAAAGGAGGAACGGGAAAAACAACCGTTGCAACCGCGTTTGCACAGGCCCTTTCAAGAAAGGAGTATTCTGTATCCCTGGTGGATTGTGATGTTGAGGCACCTAACGCTCATATCTTCATTCAGCCAATACTCGACCAATTTGAAGACGTAAATGTATTAATACCCAGTGTTGATGCTGATTCTTGCACTGGCTGCGGTCTTTGTGCTGAAGTCTGTCAATTTCATGCGATTGTGGTTATTGGTGGAAAGACTCTGGTTTTTCCTGAAATGTGCCATGGCTGCGGAAGCTGCACGTTGGTATGTCCAGAGCAGGCCATTAGTGAGATTCCCAATCGTTTAGGAGTCTTAGAGGGCGGTCTTTCACAAGAAGGGATCCGATTTGGTCATGGAATATTGGATATTGGGGAACCAATGGCTGTTCCTGTGATCTCGAAACTTAAGAAGTGGCAGAATTTAATGGATGCGGAAATCGTGGTGATTGATTCTCCTCCGGGAGCTTCCTGCCCTGTAGTTGAGTCTCTCCGGGGAGCAGATTATATTATCCTGGTTACAGAGCCGACCCCATTTGGATTACATGATTTGCGGCAAGCTTATCAAGTAACTCAAGTACTTGGAATCCCTGCAGGAATAATCATAAATCGTGATGGTATAGGAGATACAGGAGTGGATCAATACAGTGCAGAGGTGGGTATAGATATTCTTATGCGAATCCCGTTGGAGCGTAAAATTGGTCAAGGAATTGCTCAAGGAAAATCATTGCTTGAGGTAAAACCCGAGTACGAAAAATATTTTCAGCAGCTGTATCTTCAGATAGGAGAAGCTTTATCGTCTGGGAATAATTTATGAAACAATTAGTCATTCTTAGTGGAAAAGGTGGAACTGGAAAGACCAGTGTGGCTGCGGCATTTGCAGATCTGCTTTCTCCGGAAAATGCCCCATTTAAAACAGTTTTAGCAGATGCAGATGTAGATGCTTCGAATCTAGAGCTGGTGCTCAAGCCATCTGTCGTTGAAAGGGAAAAATTTTGGGGAGGATCGGTTGCGGAAATCGATTCGGATAATTGTAGTGCCTGCGGCATTTGTGCGGAAGTATGTCGTTTTGATGCGGTGAGTGTCAAGGACGATGTTTATACTGTGGATCCGATAGCTTGTGATGGCTGTGCTGCTTGTGTGTATCAATGCCCGAATGAAGCCATTTCTATGAAGGAACAACTGGCAGGGGAATGGTATCGTTCTGAAAGCCTTTATGGTCCTTTATTCCATGCAATGTTAATACCTGCTCAGGAGAATTCAGGCAAACTTGTGACATTGGTGAAACAACAAGCCCGTCTTCTGGCTCTTGATGAAGCATATGACCTGGTTCTTGTAGATGGACCTCCCGGTATTGGATGCCCGGTTATCTCTGCGGTTTCTGGGGCTAATTTAGCTTTGATTGTGGCTGAGCCGACTGCTTCTGGCGTACACGATATGCACCGGGTTCTTGAGACCACAAGGCATTTTGGTGTCGAAGCGTTAATTTGTATCAATAAAGCGGATATTTATCTTGACGGCACGAATAAAATTGAAGAATATTGCCGGAAAGAAAATATCAGGATGGTTGGTAAAATCCCATTTGATTTAATGGTGACGGAATCAATGATCCATGGCAAACCCGTGACCTCATATCAATCAAATTCACCTGCTAGTTTGGCGATTCGTGATGTCTGGACCGGGGTAATGAAGGCATTAAAAGATCAGGAATTATGATTGAGGATAAAAATAAGAGATTAGAAGAATTAATTATTGCTCGCTTGCGGCTGGTTATCGATCCAGAGACCCGGGCTGATGTAATTCGCATGCGTCTGGTGGAGGATCTAACTGTTAATGAAGAAGGTCATGTAACGTACACTTTTCGACCGTCTTCACCTGTTTGCCCAATTGCGGTATCATTAGCACAACAAATAAAAATAGCTGTTTCTCAAGTACCGGGAGTATACACTCAAGATATAAAGATTGAAAACTATATCGGAGCAGAACAATTAACTCTACTGATCAACCAGTAAAGATAAGTATCACCGGATGATTGAAATCCGGATAATATAAACCAGAAAGAAGTCGTGTTATGTATATAAAAGACAATCTTAATCAAGGAGATATAAATTCATGCGTATCGCAGTTTCGGCAGACACAAACCAGGGTTTGGAAAGCCAGGTAGCTCAACATTTTGGGCGCTGTCCTTTTTTTGCCCTGGTCGAGGTAGAAGATAACCAAATCCAATCGGTTTCTGTGATCGATAATCCATTTTATGCAGGTCACGAAGTTGGACAGGTCCCGGGTTTTATCAATGAACAGAATGCTGATGTGATGTTAAGCGGGGGTATGGGGGGCAGGGCAATCCAATTTTTCAACCAGTTTGGCATAAAACCGGCCACCGGAGCTTCAGGCACAGTTGAGAACGCGGTTAGGTGTTATCTGGAAGGGGACCTTTCGGGGGCATCTTCTTGCGCAGAGAGTGAAGCGCATGGTCATTAGAATTATTGATTGAATTCCTTTTCCCCATCATGCTGCGGGGGTTTGAAAATGCAGGGGGAAAAGGGGTCCGTTCCAAACTCCCTTTTTTGGGTTAATAGAAGCTTAGCATCAAAAATCCTGCTTACCAATTGTTCATCTAGCTGGCACAGTTGGGGGTGGGTTTTTGATACCTCACAGTAAGGACAATGGCGAAGTTCGATCTGGGGACCCTCCGGCGTTGCTTTCCAGCTGGCCCGATAATGGTGTTCATTTAAATATGCTACTGCCTGGTTAAAGGATGCGATCAGGTTCCCG
>Ga0209834_10000241_pt1 | contig 33698 bp, 36 predicted proteins | sample Mar14236cmmetaG_FD_184134 | JGI IMG/M metagenome (GOLD analysis project Ga0209834, IMG submission 184134) | Marine hydrothermal vent microbial communities from Guaymas Basin, Gulf of California to study Microbial Dark Matter (Phase II) - Marker... ... | reverse complement strand
CCCTTTATACTCCAGCTGTTGGCCGGCGGGTGAGAAAAACTTTTTTAAAGCCTCGCGGCTACCGGGGTTTGCAGGCACTATCATGCCTCACGGCTCGGGGGTATCCGAGGCTGGAGCGAGTAGGAACCCACCGGGCCTCTGTGTGGAGGTGAGAGAATGAAGTATCCAAAGCAGATAAGGACTTACTGCCCGTTTTGTAAGAAGCACACCATCCACAAGGTAGAGAAAGTCAAGAAGAGGCCAAGGAGTGAGCTCAGCCAGGGTCAGAGGCGCTTTAGGAGAATCCTCAAGGGTTACCGCGGTTTCCCGAGGCCGAACCCGGCCGGAAGGGAGAAGCCGGTCAAGAAGCTCGACCTCCGCTTTAGGTGCACCGTCTGCGGCAAGGCCCACACCAGGGGACAGGGCTTCCGCGTTAAGAAGTTTGAGCTGGTGGAGGTGTGATCCATGGCGCTTCCGAAGAACCTCATCCCGATGCCGAGGAGCAGGTTCCTCCGCGTCAAGTGCATTGACTGCGGCAACGAGCAGGTAGTCTTCAGCAACCCGGCGACCACCGTCCGCTGCCTCGTCTGCGGCGCGACCCTCGTCGAGCCGACCGGCGGAAAGGGCGTCATCAAGGCCAAGATACTCGAGGTTCTCGAGTGAACCCTTTTCCTTTCCTTTACCTCCGTACTGGAGGCTTCTGCTAAACTTTAAATACCTCTTTTCGTAACTCAACTAGGCAGAAAAAATTAGAGGTGATTGTAATGCCGAGGAAAGCCAAAGAGTACCCTGAAGAGGGAGAGTTCGTGGTTGCTACCGTTAAGAACATTCACCCTTACGGTGCATTTCTCAAGCTCGATGAGTACCCCGGAAAAGAGGGATTCATGCACATCAGCGAGGTTGCCTCCACCTGGGTCAAGAACATCAGGGACCACATTAAAGAGGGGCAGAAGATAGTTGCCAAGGTTATACGCGTTGACCCCGAGAAGGGCCACATAGACCTGAGCCTCAAGCGCGTCAACCAGCAGCAGAGGAAGGCCAAGCTCCAGGAGTACAAGCGCGCCCAGAAGGCAGAGAACCTCCTCAAGATGGCGGCCGAAAAGCTCGGTAAGGACTTCGAGACCGCTTGGAAAGAGGTCTGGGTTCCCCTCGAAGAGGAGTACGGGGAGGTTTACGCCGCCTTTGAAGACGCCGCTCAGAACGGGATAGACGTCCTCGAGGGCCTCATAAGCGACGAGTGGGCGGAGGCCCTGAAGCCGATAATCGAGGCCTACGTCGAGATTCCGACGGTTACCATCGACGCTGAGTTCGAGATAACGGTTCCGAAGCCCGACGGCATCGAGATAATCAGGGAGGCCCTCATAAGGGCCCGCGACAGGGCCAACGAGGAGAAGGAGATAGACGTTAAGTTCTCCTACCAGGGGGCGCCGAGGTACAGGATCGACATCACGGCCCCGGACTACCACAAGGCCGAGGAAGTCCTTGAGAGCATAGCGGACGAGATACTCCGCGTCATAAAGGAGGCGGGCGGCGAAGCGACGCTCATCAGGAAGGAGAAGCGCATTAAGAAGGTCAAGAAGAGGGGTGCATGATGCACTTCCGCATCAGAAAGTGCCCCGAGTGCGGGCGCTACACCCTCAAGGAAACCTGCCCCGCCTGCGGGGCTAAGACGAAGGTAGCTCATCCCCCGCGCTTCTCGCCGGAAGACCCCTACGGGGAGTACAGGAGAAGGCTGAAGCGCGAGCAGATGGGCATAGCGAGGAGGGATTGAGATGAAGGAGTCGGTCATCTACGTGTACGAGAGGCCCCAGCTCAGGGACCCCGTGTTCGTCGAGGGACTTCCCGGCATAGGCCTCGTCGGAAAGCTCGCCGCTGAGCACCTCATCCAGGAGCTCAACGCGGTCAAGTTCGCCGACCTCTACTCGCCGCACTTCATGCACCAGGTGCTCATCAAGAAAAACTCCGTCGTCGAGCTGATGAAGAACGAGTTCTACTACTGGAAGAACCCCGACGAAAACGGCAGGGACATCATAATCATCACCGGCGACCAGCAGGTTCCGCCTACCGACAGCCCCGGCCACTTCGAGGTTGTCGGGAAGATGCTGGACTTCGTCAGCGAATTTGGCGTTCGCGAGATAATCACGATGGGCGGCTACCAGGTGCCCGAGCTCCAGGGCGAGCCGAGGGTTCTGGCGGCGGTAACCCACGAGGAGCTCGTCGAGCACTACCAGAAAAAGCTGGAGGGCTGTCAGGTCGAGGTCATCTGGCGCGAAGACGAAGGGGGAGCGATAGTCGGTGCCGCAGGACTGCTCCTCGGCATGGGCAAGCTCCGCTCGATGTACGGGATAAGCTTGCTCGGCGAGAGCCTCGGCTACATCGTTGATGCCAAGGCGGCAAAGTCCGTCCTCATGGCGGTTGCCAAAATTCTCGGTCTTGAGCTTGACATGACGGCCCTGGAAGAGCGCGCCAAGGAGACCGAGGAGATACTCAGGAAGGTCCAGGAAATGCAGAGGGCCATGCTGGAGCAGCAGATGCCCTCGAGCCCGGAGGAAGAGGACAGGGGCTACCTCTGAGCCCATTTTCTCTCTTTTCCGCAGGTTTTGTGTTGGCTTTTAAACAATTAACTCGTTCTAAAACACATTGCTTCTGGGGAGGGAGAGAGTAGAGGTAAGGAAGAAACTGCCGGAAGAGTGGAAGAGGGACTAAGCCCCAATGGCCTCTTCCAGAAGCTTAAGCCCCAGCTCAAGGTACTCCTTTGCTTTTTCCTCGCTCTTTGCCTCGCTGAAGACCCTGATTATCGGCTCTGTTCCGCTCGCCCTGACAAGAACCCAGCCGTCCTCGAAGATTATCTTCGTTCCGTCGGTGGTGTCAACGTTGTAGCCTTGAGCCCTGGCGAGCTCGGCTACTTTTGCCACAATCGCCTTCCTGTCACCCTCAACGTGCCTCTTCGTCTTGAACTGGTAGTACTTTGGAAGCTCGTCTATAAGCTCGCTGAACTTCTTTCCGCTCTTGGCGAAGACCTCGACTATCTTGGCTGTGGTCATCGCGCCGTCCCTTCCAAGGACGAAGTCTGGGAAGATAACGCCGCCGTTCTCCTCGCCACCGATGGTTCCGTTGTGCTCAAGGAGCGCCCTCGCCACTATGAGGTCGCCGACCTCGGTTCTCATAACTTTCGCGTTGTTCCTCTCGGCTACGTCATCAAGCAGGTTTGAGGTGGCTATCGTCGTGACCAGAAGCCCGCCGCCCTTCTCCCTCAGGACGGCATCAGCAACGAGTGCGAACGTCTTGTCGCCCTGTATGAACCTGCCGTTCTCGTCTATGAAGACGGCCCTATCAGCATCTCCGTCCTGGGCAATACCGAAGTCCGCACCAAGGGCCTTGACAATCTCCTTGAACTCCTTGAGGTTCTCCTCGTTCGGTTCTGGGTTTCTGGCCGGGAAGTGGCCGTCTGGGTGGGCGTTTACGCTGACCACTTTGCACCCAAGCTCCCTGAGAAGGTACGGCAGTGTGAGCGAACCTGCCCCGTTTGACATATCAACGACCACGAAGGGCCTCCTCTTCTTTATCGCATCCACGTCCACCCTGCTCTTTATCGCCTCGATGTACGGCTTGATTATGTCCTCCTTTCTGACCTCACCGATTTCGTACCATTTTGCCCTTTCGAAGTCTCCGTTGAAGAAAACTTCCTCAACGACCGCCTCACGCTCCTTTTTGAGCCCCATGCCGTTCGGTTCAAGGAGCTTTATACCGTTGTACTCGGGCGGGTTGTGGGATGCAGTTATAACCGCGCCACCGTCGGCCTTGAAGTGGTTGGTCGCCCACTGTATGGCCGGGGTCGGGGCCACTCCCACGTCAATGACGTCGCATCCGACGCTGAGAAGACCGCTTATTAGAGCGTTTTTCAGCATTTCACCGCTTACCCTCGTGTCCCTGCCAACAACGACAACGGGCTTTTCCCTTCCTTCCCTCTTGAGCATCGTCCCGAAGGCCATTCCCATCTTAAGTGCAAACTCCGGGGTTATCTTCTCGTTGGCTACCCCCCTGACGCCAAAGGTCCCGAAGAGCCTTCCCATAACACCACCTCTATCACTCTTGGTGATATATAGCGTTAAAACTTTATTCCCTGCCAAAGTCATCAGCAAAACGCACTATGTCGTCCTCGCCGAGGTACTCACCAATCTGGGTCTCGATGACCTCAAGGATTACCTTGCCGGGGTTTTCAAGGCGGTGCTTAACGCCGGCTGGAATGAACGTGCTCTCTCCCGGCCTGAGGAGTACCTCCCTGTCTCCCACGATTACCTTTGCCGTGCCCCTGACAACAACCCAGTGCTCGGAGCGGTGGTAGTGCATCTGAAGGGAGAGCTTCTTGCCGGGCAGAACGGTTATACGCTTTATCTTGTAGCGCTCGCCCTCCTCAAGGACGGTGTAGCTTCCCCATGGGCGGTAGGCAGTCCTGTGGACAAAGACCCTCTCGTCCTCGCGCTCCTTGAGGAGCTTGTAGACCTCCTTGACTTTCTGGCTATCACCGCGGTGCGCAACGAGAAGGGCGTCGTCGGTGTCGATGATTATCAGGTCTTCAACACCCACCGTTGCGGTGAGGCGATTCGTCATCACGAGGTTGTTCCTGGAGCCAATGGATATGTACTCTGACTTCTTGCCGTCAACCCTCACGGCGTTTCCGCTTTCGTCCTTCTCGATTACTTCGTAGATGGCATCGAAGCTCCCGAGGTCGTTCCAGTAGGCGTTGAGCGGTACAACCGCCGCCTTATCGGTCTTTTCCATTATCCCGTAGTCAACGGAGATTTCAGGTGAGGCATCGTAGGCATTCTCAACGCTTTCAGCCCCTTCAAATGCGGAATAGACTTCTGGGGCAAGCCTCTTCACTTCTTCGATGAAAACTCTAGTGCCGAACATGAACATGCCGCTGTTCCAGTAGTAGCCGTTCTCAACGTAGCGCTTTGCCGTTTCAAGGTCGGGCTTCTCCTTGAACTCGTCCACGCGATAGCCAATGAGCTCGCCTTCTTCCCTCAGGGCCTCACCTGGCTTTATGTAACCGTAGCCGGTGTGCGGTCTGGTTGGCTTTATCCCGAAGGTAACGAGGTAATCCCGGGCGAGCCTTTCTGCGTTCTTAAATGCCCTCTCGTAGGCCTCGTTGACCTCTATCATGTGGTCACTCGGGAGAACTGCAACGACAGAATCTCCGAAGTTCTCATGGATTTTCATGATGCCCCAGAATATCGCAGGAAGTGTGTTCTTTCCCATCGGCTCGAGCAGAATGTTCTCTTCCGGAAGTTCCAGGCCGAGCTCCCTCAGGTCATCGAGAACCCTGAACCTGTACGCTTTATTCGTCACGACAAAAATCTCGTTGGGCTTGGAAAAGGTCAGCGCCCTCTCAACGGTCTTCTGGAAGAGGGAGCGGTCGTCCAGGAACCTGACGAACTGCTTCGGCATCAGCTCCCTGCTCAGCGGCCAGAGTCGCGTTCCCCTGCCCCCAGCCAGGATAAGCGTCTTCATGGTAACCACCCCTGATTTCTGCACAATACTTGGGGTCATTTGTTTTTAACTTTGGCGTAGAAATGAGAAATGGAAACGGAATTTAACGGAGGGCAAACTCACCAACGAAGGCAGAGCTTGAGATTGTGTCACCGATTCCGACGGTGCTCTTGGGCTTTGCCACTATCTTGGTCGGGGCGAAGGAGAGCTGGTAGCCGTTGACCTCAGCGATGCCGTCCTTCATGCCGTACTCCTCGACAAGCTTCTCCTCCACGGCCTTCGCCTTCTCGTTCACGGGGACGTCCATTGCCTTGACAACGTCGTCTATCGAGCGGACGTCGCCAAGTTTCGCCTTGGCGGCAGCGGCCAGGGCCGCAAAGAGGAGAGCATCACGCACGTGGGCCCCCTTGTAGTCGGTCAGCGCGAGGTAGTAGCCGTAGGTGTGGAAGTGTATCCTCTTCACCCCGGTCCTCTCGGCGAGCTTGAGCGTTGCTTCGGTAACAGCTATCGGGTCAACGGGGTCGTGGGCAAGGAGCTTCTCTGCAATGGCCTTTTCTCCAAGGACTTCCATTATCGAAGCCAGCTCGACCTCGTTCAGGCCGACGCTCGTGAACCTGCCAAGAACCTCGACGAGCCTCTTTCTGACGGTCTCGTCCGGCGTGAAGGCAAACTCCAGGTGGACGGGGATTTCCCTCTCACCGAGAACCTCAAGGTGCCTCTCGAGCTCTTCAAAGGGTTCCTTGTAGTTCTCCTTTGTCAGGGCCTGGAGTCCGCTTATTATCGCCAGCTCAACCTTCCCTGCAATCTCTTCAAAAGCCTCTTTGAACTCGGGCCTTATGCAGACGTTCGGGTTGTAGTCGTCTGCGGAGCCTATGAAGCGGTTTTCCCTCGGCGCCTCGAAGTCGAATACCTTGAACCCGCGCGGGAACTCGTAGATGTAGTGGATAAGGTTCTCTTCATCGGCCTGGAACGCCTTCGGATGGACGAGCTTTAGCTTTCCGTCCTCAAGCTTGGGCACGTAAATCGGCCCATCCTTGAAGAGCTCGGCCTGAAGCCTCGAAAGCTGGGGGACATGTGCTATGACCGGGACGTTATAAACACCGCCGAGGAGGTTGGCCATTATCCCGACCTGACCGCCCATCCTTAGCTCGTCCCAGCCCCACTTCTTCATGTAAAATCTAACCAGGCAGCTCTCGACGAAGAGTTCTGCCGCCTTTCCCCTCCTAACGCTCCAGAGGATTCCACCGAGAAGGTGTTTAACAGAAGTTATCTTCTTTGGAAGCTCCTCGGAAAAGCGGAAGACCTCTTCCTTCCCTGCCTTCTCAACCCTTTCCTCAAGGTCTTTTGGGTCGAGATATTTTATGGCGTCGATGTTGGTGTTGTAGGCGAGGAGGACTCTTCCAACCCTCCCGATGCTCTCCCGAACTCTGTCAAACGCTGATGAGTAGAGAGCATCCCACGTCATTTATATCACCGGGAGTGATGTAAAAGTTGAAGTCTAATAAGGATTGCGGTGAGAAACGGTGATAATGCCCCCTACTTGTCCTTTAGGGTCGGCGTGGAGTTTAAGCATTAAAAGAGCACCAAAAATGGCAAGCAAAAATTGAAAAAATCACTTCTTCCACCGCGGGTTGTCGACGACCTTGACTTCTCCATTCTCCTCGATCACCAGCTTTGAGAAGCCCTTCTCGGCTATGGTGCCGTAGTCGTGACCCGCATCGGCCGGATATATCGCCAGGAATATGAACGGCTCATCGCCCGTGTTGACTGTCCTGTGCGCCCAGTATGGTGGAACGTAAACGAGGGTCCCCGGCTTCATTTCTATCCATTCAGCCTTTCCTTCCGGCGTCTGGAGGAGCATTCCACCTTTGCCCCTGATGCCGTAGTATATCTCAGCCCTGTCAGCCTTAGAGTGGTAGTGGCCCTTGGTAAAGAAGAACTCCTTTCCGACCTTGCCCGGGTAGAGGACGGTGGTTGCAAAGTTGAGGTCGCCGTCCTTCTCCTCCTGCTCGATTGCATAGACCTCATAAACAACCGGGTTCTCCTTGAGGAGCTCCTCGTAGGCCTCTTCGTCGAGGAAGTACCCTTTCAGGTCGCTGAGCCTCCTAACGAGCTTCTTGGCACCCGGGATAACGCCCGTCTCAAGGTCGATATCAACACCCAGCGGGGTCTTGTACTCCATTCCAATCACCACCGATAACTCTTCATCTTGCCTATTTAACCTTTCGCTTCTATATCACCGAGAGTGTTATATTATGGCCCTAAGGAGATATGCCACGCCCGTGGTTATGGCCCAGTAGCCGGTGTTCCAACGGAGCACCTTCCAGCCGTCGAGAGGGGGAAACGGGAGGAGGTTGAAGAACGCCAGCCAGAGGTTAATGCTCGCGGTTGTCTTGAGAACCCACCACGGCGCTGTGAGCGGCGTAAACGCTCTCATCAGGGCCATGGCCAACACTCCCACTACCATGTTCACCAGAGGGCCGGCGAGGCCTATCTTTCCGTATGCCTCCCTGTCCTCCCAGTACTGATAGGGTGCGTAGATGTAAACCGCACCCAGAGCCGCGAATATCCACACCCTCCCCGTCAAGAGCCCCGTGAGTATGCCAATGAGAAGGGCCAGCACTATACCCGTGTCCCACCTTTTGTAATAAGCGAAGTAGCCGTAGTGCCTTGCAACGCTTCTGTGGGCGAGTTCGTGGAATACAAATGCCGTCAGAACTGCCACGACAACGTAAGGGAGGTTGCGAGGGTCAAAGTTGGAAAATAACAAGGCAAGAACGAGGAAAGAGATTGCCAGGTCTTCCAGCTCCCCCCGGCGGAAACGCCCCCCGAGGGCGGAATTCATTTACCTTTCACCTCAATCTTCTTGCCGATGACAAGCTCTGCTGCCTTAACGGCGGCACCACCGCTGCCAACGGCGATTCTTACCTGATCCTCCGGGACATAGACAACTATCTTGTCGTCGAGCTCCTCTATTTCCAAGACCTTAACGTTAAGCATCTTTTCCAGCCTGTCCTTCATGGTTAATCCCCACTAACCCTCGGCAGTTCCAAATATAAAAGTAACGAAATCAGTCGAAGTCCCAGATGGTTCTTCCCTTGTAGAACATCATCACGTAGCCGCAGTTGTTGCAGATGACTATCTTGACCCTGTGGGCGGTGAAGCCCCACTTGCTGTCGAGCTTTCCTTCTTCAACTTTGAAATCCGTGCCTCCGCAGAGGGGGCATTTAAGGGATCTGCGCTCCACATGAATCACCGGTAATGGCCCCAACTTGGAGGTATAAATACCTTTTCCTTTGCGGAGTTTAGCAGGTGCTCTATGCCGGGTTTATGGCCCAGGCCGACCACCGCCACTACCTTCGGCCTTTTAACGCCCCTGGCCTTCAGGGAATCAACGATTGATATCAGATTCCTCGCCATAACCTCGTTCCTCTCCTCGACCAGAACGCGGTAGAGGTATGGATAGCGGCGCTTGAACTGCATCATCATGACTTTGTAGTCTCCCATGACATCGGAGGGGCTTCCATAGGCTCCAAGGGGCAAAAAGACGCCCAAAGACTCAAGCGCCATCAGGAACTTCTCGCGCGGCGGGGCGGCGGCTATCTTTGCCAGGATGAGGTTTATGTCCTCGTCTATGAGATACAGAGGGACGCCGAGGGTTTGAGCGGCGCTTATGGCGGCCCTCATCTCCTCGCCCGGCTTCATGCCGAACTCTTCCCCGAGCTTCTCCTCGACCTTGGCCAGAACGTAGTTTATAAGCCCCCTCTTCCCCAATCGGAGGGCCTCTTCCAGGGCCATTTTCCTGTTCGCGTTCATTGCCAGAAAGCGCGCCCTGTCCAGCTCTATCGCAACCGCATGCGGCCTCTCCTCAAGTATTGTTCTGATTACCTCCTCCCTGCTCTTAGGCGAGACGTGCATAGTCCCGATGACCTTGACATAGCGAAGATAGCTCATTCTCCCTCCTCCAGAAGGTTCCTCATTTCCCAGCGTCTGGATTTAAAGGTCAGAACGTCGAAGTCCCGCGGTACTACAAAGTTAACCCCGAACTCACGGCATATTTTCGAGGCCTCGCTCAGGTATTCCTCGTAGGTGTAGCGGAAGGCCCTGTGGAAGAGCGCCAGCAGTTTAACCTTGGCCTTCCTGGCTGTCTCGCAGGCCTCCTCGACCGTTGAGTGGTAGCTCTCGCCCCTATCGGCCGGATTTAGATAAGTGGCCTCGTGTATGAGCAGGTCGGCGTTTTCGGCGAAGAACCTCACCCTCTCACACGGCTCGGTATCGCCGGTGTAGACCACCTTAACTCCCCGCCTCCTCGGCCCGGTCACGTCTTCGAGGCGGATTACCCTGCCGTTCCACTCAATTTTGCCCTCCCGCTCAAGCTTTCCGAGTATCGGCCCCTCACTCAGCCCGTGCTCGGCGAGCTTCTCCGGGATGAACTTTCCCCGCCTGTCCTTTTCCTTGAAGACGTAGCCCAGAGCCGGAATCCCATGTTCGACTTTGAAGCTCCATATCTCATAGTCCCCAAACTTCAGCCTCGTCTCGCCGAGCTCGTGGACGTGTATGTCGAAGCCAGGCCTGAAGAAACCGCTCTGGAGGAAGTGCTGGACGAACTCGAAGGTGTACTTCGGCCCGTAGATGTGCAGGGGCTTCTCCCTGTCCCAGAGGTTCATCGTCTGTATCAGCGCGGCCAGGCCGAGGTAGTGGTCGCCGTGGAAGTGGGTGATGAAGATTTTCTCCACCTTCATGGGGCTGAGCTTTGCCGTGTTCATCTGCCTTATCGTGCCCTCTCCCGCATCGAAGAGTATAATCTCACCCTTGTAGCGGAGCGCAATGGCCGGAACGTTCCTCTCGCGCGTTGGCATTATGCCCCCTGTCCCAAGGAAAAACACCTCAAGCATGGTGTAGTGTTCTCCTCCGGGATTAAAAACCTAAGCATACCAAAGCGTTAAATACTTCCGGACGGCTAATTGTTCTGAGGTGTTCTGATATGGAAGAGATTCTTAAAGCAATCGAGGAGAAGGACTGCAAAAAGGTCGCGAACCTTCTGTACCATCGTGTTGACGAGCTGGGCGACGAGGAGCTTAAGGAGGTCCTCGAGAAGGCCGAAAAGCTCGCGCTGGAGTGTGGAGATTTCGAACTTTACAAGCTCACCGTTTACTACTTCAACGAGCTTCTGGGGATTGACAAGCTGGGCGAGTTCGAGAAGCTCGCCGAGGAGAAAGACACCTTTGAGGTCAAGTTCGAGCTGGCCGACCTCTACTACCTCATCGGGGAGCTCGAGAAGAGCCTCGACCTTTACAGGGCGCTGCTCGAAGAGGAGACCGAGAAGGGCAACAAGGAGAACATTGCAAAGATATACTACGCCATGGCCCTCGTCCACGAGGAGCTTCAGGAGTACGAGAAGGCCGTTGAACTAATGAAAAAGGCAGAGGAGATGTACCAGGAACTTGGAAAGGGCGATGAGGTTCTGAAGATAGCCATCCACAGGGCCTACGTGGTCTTCGAGGCGGGCGACACATACGAGGCAAAGGCCATGCTCGCGGGACTCCTTCCTAAGGTCTTGGGCAAGAAAGACCTCCTCGTCGAGATACACCTCAGCTTTGAGGAGATATTCGAGGAGGACGAGAACTACGATGCCGCACTGCAGGAGTGCCTCTACGCCCTCATCTATGCCAGGGGGGCGGATTACGAGGACGTAGCCTTCGGCGCGCTCATGGACGTTCTCTGGCAGCTCTTCCTTGAGGACGACTTCGAGACGGTTTACCTCCACATGGACATGTTCGCGAGGGCCCTCCCCGAGCTGGCGGACTTCTTTGAGGCGGTGAAGGCACTGGCGCTTTACAAGGACGGTAAGATTGATGTCGATGAAGCCCGCAAGGCTATAGAAAAAGTCAAAGATGACCGCTTGCTAGATCTGCTGGAGTTCCTGGGAGAAGCCGAGATGTGAAGGAAGAGCATAGAGTTGTCGGAAGCTCCTTTCCTCAGAAACTAGGGCACTTTGAGGCTCTTGAGCACCTTTTTCATCTATTTTCAGCCTCTGCCCTTTGAAGTCGGAACCGAGACATTAGGTATTCTCCTCACCGCACAGCAGGTTCTTGCCGCCGCACCTGTCAACCTCGAGCTGAACCGTAACGTGCGTTATCCCAAACTTCCTCAGTCTATCCTCGACCTCGTCAATAATCCGCTGTGCCTCGCCCAGCGGCATGTCGTCAACATCGACATGGCACTCGAAGTGGACTTCATTTTCACCAATCCGCCAGGCATGGAAGTGGTGCGCGTTCTTAACGCCCGGAATGCTTTCGATCTCATCCTTTATTGCCCCGAGGTCGAGGTTCGGAGAGGCCTCCATGAGCACTTCAACACTCTCCCTGAGGATTTCGTAGGCCTCGCGGAAGATATAGAGTGAAATGAGGGCAGTCACGAGCGAGTCAACCCAGATGACGTCCCATTTTATTATTGCGACTCCACCGGCGACAACGGCAACGGAGGAGAGGGTATCGCTCAGCAGGTGCAGGTAGGCCGAGCGGACGTTGAGGCCGTGTGCATGGCCGTGGAGGAGAAGAACCGAGAGGAGGTTGGCTAGGAGGCCGATTAGGGCCACTCCGAGCATCAGTGGGCCGTCTATCGGCTCGGGGTTCTTGAAGCGCCGATACGCTTCGACGAGGAGGAGCAGTGAAACGCCCACGAGAACGGCAGAATTAATGAACGCCACAAGGATTTCAGCCCGCTTGTAGCCGAAGGTGTACTTCTCGTTGGCCCTTCGCTCTCCGATTTTTATAGCGAAGTAGCTCGCGAGCAGGCTCATGCTGTCGCTGAAGTTGTGAAGAGAATCGCTCAGGAGCGCCAGGCTTCCCGAGAGAAGCCCTCCAACCACTTCGGCGACGGTTATGAGCATATTGAGGGCAAATGAGAAAAGCATCCTTCCTTTTACCCCACGAGTGTGATGGTGATGGCCCATTTCAACCCCCAGTGATGCTGTTTTGTCCGCCGTATAAAACGTTTTCGAACGCTAAGACCCTCGTGGAAAGGGTTTGTTTGCGAGCTTTTATGGGCATTTGCAAAGCCAAAAAAGCAACCAATGGTCAGCATGCCCAGGTTATAATGGTATTCAAACAACAGCGTTTGGCTCTCAGGGAATAATGGTTCAGTGTTTTGTGCTTATGCACAAAGCTTATATCAGAAAAAGTTTTCAATCAAGTTGGTGATGTTACATGAGAATAGCGGTTCCGGCTGCGGATGACAAGGGCTTGGAAAGCGAAGTGAGCGGGCACTTCGGCAGGGCAAAATACTTCGTATTCGTTGACGTTGACGATAATGAAATTAAAGGTGCCGAAGTCGTTGAGGTTCCCTTCGAGGAGCACGGGCCCGGGGACCTTCCGAGGTTCATTAAAGAGCACGGGGGAGAGGTCGTTCTGGCCTACGGGATGGGTCCTAGGGCCGTGTCCTTCTTCAACGAGCTCGGCATAGAGGTCGTTACCGGCGCTTACGGGAGAATCAAAGACGTTGTTGAAGCATTCATACATCAGGTTCTTGAGGTCGACCCGTACTGGAAGGAGAAGATCGAGCGCGAAAAGGAAAAAGAGGGATGTGAAAAGCACGGGGCTTGAGAAGGTTCCCAACCATGAGTTCAAGAAATCTTTAAATTTTTTCATATGATTTTTTCTTTTGGTGAAATAAATGAATGTGAACATAAAGGACTTCGCGCCGAGCTGGTTCGCGAGCGTTATGGGAACGGGCGCCCTTGCACTCGTCAGCAAAGCGTACTCGTCAAAGCTCTCGGCCCTGAGCGGATTCGCCGAGCTTTTGGTTTACCTCAACACGCTCCTGTTCTTCGTCCTGATGGTTCCCTGGCTCCTCAGATGGGTGAAGTACACGGAAAACGCACTAAGAGACCTCAAACATCCGGTCGTGTGTCACTTCTACGGGACGGTATCTGTGGCCATGCTCATCCTCTCGGCCGATTACCTGCTCATACTCAAAAAGACTGCCATCGCAAAGGCGTTCTGGATTCCAGGGGCGGTTCTAACGATATTCTTTGCCCTGCTCATCCCCTACCTGATGTTCGTGGAGAAAGAGATAGACCTCAAGGCGGTTACCCCAGCTTGGTTCATTCCCCCGGTTGGGCTGATCGTGATCCCGCTTGGAGGTTCAGGGCTAATTCCAAGCTTCTCCGGAACCGTTAGAGAGATTGCCTACGCGATTAACTACTTCGCATGGGGTGCGGGCTTTTTCTTGTACCTCGGCCTCTTCGCGATAGTCTTCTTCCGCTTCATAAGGCATGAGCCAATGCCCTGTGGGATGGCGCCGGCGGTGTGGATAAACCTCGGTCCAATCGGTGCCGGAACTTCAACGCTCTACGCCCTTGTCAAGGCCAGCGACTTTATAACCGTCAAAGAGCCGTTCTTTGTCTTCGGTTTAATCTTCTGGGGCTTCGGTGTCTGGTGGCTGGCAATGGCAGCAATACTAACGCTCCACTACGTCAGGAAGCTCAACCTGCCCTACAGCCTCGCCTGGTGGGCCTTTATCTTCCCGCTCGGGGCCTACGTCAGCGCGACCCACAACGTGGGCGTGGCCTTTGGTATAGGGGCCATAGACGGCTTTGGCTTCGCCCTCTACTGGCTACTGCTGGCGATGTGGCTGGTCACGAGTGTGAAAACAGTAGAACACGTGCTGCTCGAATGATTTTCCGTTTAATTCTTTTTCTAATTCTTCCAGAAGGGTCTTTATGAGGAGCGCGCCACTTCCTTCCAAAAAGAAAGGAAAGTACCACCAGTGCAGTTATAGCATGAAAGACTTAGCTTAGGAAATTAGGAGAATATCTGCCGCTGGGCATTTCCTGTGAAAGCGAACCCCCACACTCACATGAACTTCCCGAAGTTGTGCTGTGGAATGGGGCACTGGACTATTCTCCTGGCCCACAGGCAGTCGGCACAGCTCGGCTCGTTGCCCCAGCAGTCAATGTCGCTAGTTTTAACGAAGTCGCAGGCATCAACGAGGGGGCAGTCGGTGCACGAGGGGTACATGTAGTTCTTCATCGTAAAGCGGAACCACGTGTACTTCTCACTCGTCCAGATATCGGCAAGGCTCTTTTCCCGGACGTTTCCAAAGGAGTAGGCGTTCACCTTCTTCTTTCTGCCGAATATGTACTCGTAGTACGTGTGCAGGAAGCGGTAGCAGGGGGCAACTTCGCCATCCCATCTGACCACTGCAACGTTGTTTTCATCGAAATCGCACTGTCTCTCGGTCTTCAGCTCGAAGTAGGGGAGTTTTATGTAAAGCCCATTGTGAGCTATCTTGTAGAGCTCATTGAGTATGGGCTTCATGTCAATGCTCCCGTCGTAAATTATACCATCTGTCTGCTCTTCAGTCATTGGGAGAAGGTTTGAGACCAACATCGAGTCAACGCCCAGATCGAGGAGGTAACGGGCGAGCTCCGGCAGCTCCCTGTAGTTCTCCTTTGTAACAACGACCTCGACGCCTATGCTCGGCTTGTGCGTCCCGTACTCCTCGCGGTACTTCACGAGCTTCTTTATCCTGTCCGCTGTTGCCGCGGCCGCGATGTGGCCGAGGGTTATGGCGTTCTGCGCCGTCGGGACGGCGTCCATTGAGAAGTACACAAGCTCCACCCCGAGCTTCGCAAACTCCCTCAGCATTTCGTCAGTGAGGAGCGTTCCGTTTGTGCTCATTCCGAGGGCAAAGCCGCGCCTCTTGACCTCGCGCACCATGTCCATAAAGCGCGGGTGGACTGAGGGCTCGCCAATTCCGCCGAAGTAAATCATCTTCAGGTCTGGGAACTCCTCGGCATCATCGAGGATTTTGAGGAAGAGCTCCCAGTCCATGTCACCCTCTTCGTCTTCCCAGTACTGCTTGAAGCACATCTTGCACTTCAGGTTACATCGGCTTGTGATCTCTATGTAGAGGTACTTCATATCGAGCTTTGGCCTGACTATGACCTTTCCGTCCCAGAGGTTAAAGGTGTACTCCTTATTGAGTTTTATTCCCATCTCGTTGGCCTCCAAGGGGTTATTGGGTACGATATTACCATCTTAAACTATCAGTAAAACAGACGGAGCTAAAAACCTTACTGGATAAAAATGTGTAAAAGAGGAAGGAATTCAGAGGAATTTCTCGATGCCGAGCTCCTTCGCCTTCTCCGGCGAAACCTTTCCGTCCTCGGTCCAGCCGCGGAGAGCGTAGTAGCGCGGCAGCATCTCCTTGAGCCTGACGACGTGGCCCTTGTTCGGGCCCTCCGGCATCGGCTCTTCGAGGAAGCGCTTGGGCAGGTTGTCGTCCCTCGCCGGGTCGAGGCCGGCCTTGAGGTTGAATATCCTCTCGGCGTTCCAGATGCGCTCGCCTATCTTGAGGTAGTCCTCCGTGGAGAAGTCCCAGCCGAGGGCCGCGTTGAGGAGGTCGCGGTAGTCGTCCGCACCGAGGCCGAAGGTCGTGAAGACACAGAGTCCCGCGGCGTCGATGAGGGCGGTGAGATCCTGGAAGATTATGAGAGTCTTGACCTTCTCGTCGCTTACGTCGTGCGGGTCCATCTTGTACGGGTAGCCGAGGATCTCGGGGCTTATCATGTAGTTCTTGATGTGGCATCCACCGCGGTTGTTGGTGGCGTAGGCGAGGCCGTGTCCCTCGGCACCCCTCGGGTCGTAGGCCGGAAGTTCGAGCTTCTTGACGCTCATCGAGTACTCAGGGTGCCCGTACATCTCGGCGAAGCGGTATCCTCCCTCAGCGAGCTTGTCTCCAAGGCCTTCCCTCTTGGCTATCTTCTCGATGTAGTAGTGCAGAACCTCGGTGTTGCCCCACCTGAAGGCCGGAGCGTCTCCAAGCTCCTCGTCGGTGAGGTGGCCCTTCTCGTAGAGCTCCATTGCGGCCGCCAAAGTTCCACCGGTCGAGATGGTGTCGAGACCGAACTCGTCACACTGGTGGTTGGCCTCTATTATGCTCGCGAGGTCGTTTATGCCCAGGTTGGCTCCAAGGGCCCAGATGCTCTCGTACTCCGGCCCCTCCGTGACCCCGAGGGTCGGGAGCTTGTTGACCCTGCCACAGCCTATCGGACAGGCGTAGCACGGCTGGTTTTTGATCAGATACTTGGCAGTCATGGCCTCGCCGCTCTGCTCTTCCGCGTATTTAAAGATGCCAGTCTGGAAGTTCCTCGTTGGATACAGGCCGTTGGAGTTTATGATGTTGACCAGGACAGCGGTTCCGTACTTCGGAAGGCCTCCGCCCGCAACTGGATCGTTCTTGAGCTTGGTTATCTTTTCCTTTACAGTAAGCATAAACTTCTGCTTGTCCGCAACGGAGACCCTCTTGCTTCCCTCGACCGCTATGGCCTTGAGGTTCTTGCTTCCCATGACGGCTCCAACACCGGCCCTTCCCGCGGCGCGGTGGCCGTCGTTCATTATGGCCGCGAACTTGACAAGGTTTTCACCGGCAGGGCCTATGCTGGCAATGCGGACCTTGTTGCTTCCGATTTCCTTTCTGAGCGCCTCCTCAGTCTCGCTGACAACCTTGCCCCAGAGGTGGCTTGCGTCGCGTATCTCAACGTGGTCATCTTTGATATAGATGTAGACAGGCTTCTCGGCCTTGCCCTCAACTACGATAGCATCCCACCCGGCGAACTTCAGCTCGGCGCCGAAGTAGCCACCGGAGTTTGCCATGGTTATGAACCCGGTCTGGGGGCTCTTGGTAACAACGTTGTACCTTCCACCCGTCGGGGCGCTTGTTCCGCTCAGCGGGCCGGGCGCAATTATCAACTTGTTCTCAGGGCCCAGGGGGTCTGCCTTTGGATCCATCTCTTTCAGAAGAAGGTATATTGCCAGTCCCCTGCTGCCAAGCCACTTCTTGGCCAGTTCCTCACCGTATTCTTCAACCTTGACCTCTCCCGTGGAGAGGTTCACCCTCAGAAACTTACCCCAGTTGCCATACATGGACATCGCCAAAAAAGATATGGACATTAATGCCTATAAACGTTGGCGAAAATAAAAGGCGTTGCGAAAATAAATGGGTTAAACCAATACGTTAACATCGACGTCCGCAGAATGCGGTGAGACATTGAACCACGGGCGATCAGCCCACATTCACCCATGGTTTACAACGCAACCACTTATAAATGAGGGGGAGAACATTCCAGCGGTGGTATTATGCATGAGTGGGCCCTGGCTGACGGGATAGTTAGGACAGCCTTAGACTATGCAAAAAAGGAAGGTGCATCAAAGCTCCTCGCTATCCAGGTCGTTCTCGGAGAACTCCAGGACGTGAACGCCGAGATAGTCGAGTTTGCCATGAAGGAGCTTCTGAGGGGCACGATTGGAGAGGGCGCCAAGATAGAGTTCATCGAGGAGGAGGCGGTCTTCAAGTGCCGCGACTGCGGCCACGAGTGGAGGCTCAAGGAAGTCAAGGACGGCTTCGATGAGCGCATAAAGGAGGACATTCACTTCATCCCCGAGGTGGTACACGCTTTCCTCGCCTGTCCGAAGTGCGGCAGCAGGGACTTCGGGGTGCTCAAGGGAAGGGGAGTTTACATAAGCGGCATAAAGATCGAGAAGGAGGGTGAGGCATGATAGTCGACCCGCGCATCAAGGGAATAGAGGGCAGGCTCGAGAAGGTGAAGCGCATAATCCCGGTCGTCAGCGGCAAGGGTGGAGTCGGGAAATCGCTGGTTTCCACAACCCTCGCTCTCGTTCTGGCGGAGAAGGGCTACAGGGTCGGCCTCCTCGACCTCGACTTCCACGGCGCGAGCGACCACGTGATCCTAGGCTTCGAGCCGAAGGACTTCCCTGAGGAGGAGTACGGCGTAATCCCGCCGACGGTTCACGGGATAAAGTTCATGAGCATAGTTTACTACTCGGAAGACAAGCCAACGCCCATGAGGGGCATGGAGATAAGCGACGCCCTCATTGAGCTCCTTACAATAACCCGCTGGGACGAGCTGGACTACCTCGTCATCGACATGCCGCCCGGCCTCGGTGACCAGTTCCTCGACGTCATGCGCTTCCTTAAGAGGGGCGAGTTCATCATGGTGGCAACACCTTCAAAGCTCTCTCTGAACGTCGTCAGAAAGCTCATTGAAGTTCTGAAGGAGAGGGAGTACAAGATACTCGGAATCGTCGAGAACCTCAAGCTGGACGAGGAGAAAGACATCGGAGAGCTGGCGAAGAAGTTTGACGTGCCATACCTGACTGGCATACCCCTCTATCCGGACCTGGAGGCAAAGATTGGAAACCCCGAAGAACTCCTAAAGACGGACTTCGCGGAGAAGATAAGGGAAGTCGCGGGAAAGATTTAGCCGGATTTTTCCTTTTCACTCTAAAACCCGTCAAAGGTGGAACTATGGAGCTTCATGAACTCCTGAAGAACGCCAACAGGGTCGTTATCTGCGGCATAGGAAACGATGTTAGGGGGGACGATGCCTTCGGCGTCATCGTTGCCGAGAGGCTGACGGAGCTGGTGAAAAACCCAAACGTCCTCATCCTCAACTGCGGAGAGATTCCTGAGAGCTATACCGGGAAGATAACAAAATTCGAGCCCGACGTGGTTATCTTTGTTGATGCGGTTGACTTCGGCGGGGAACACGGTGAAGTCGTACTCGCCGACCCAGAGGGGACGCTTGGAGATGCCGTCTCGACCCACAGCCTGCCGCTCAGGTTTCTGGTTCAGTACCTCAAAACGAAGATAAACGCAAAGTTCGTGCTCATAGGCTGCCAGCCGGCAGTCCTGGGGCTCTTCCAGGAGCCGAGCGAGATTGTTGTTGAACGGGCAAAAACACTCGCGGAGTCGCTGGCGGAGGGCCTCGATAGCGTTGGGCAGAGTCAAGTTGAAAACCGGGAGTTTGAAAACCATAAAAAGCTTGTTGAGAACTGAATACAGGTGAGAAAAATGTGTCTGGCCGTTCCTGGAAAGGTCATCGATATTGAAGGCAAAACCGCGGTTGTCGATTTCGGCGGCGTTAAAAGGGAAGTTCGCCTTGACCTCCTCCCAGACGTGAAAGTCGGTGACTACGTCATAGTCCACACGGGCTTCGCAATAGAAAAGCTCGATGAAAAGAGGGCCCTGGAGATACTTGAGGCGTGGGCAGAGGTAGAGAGGGCGCTGGAGGGGTGAAGGTGGCCAACTTCCTGAACGCCTTCCGAGATAAGGAGCTTGCCCAGAAGATCGTGAAGGAGATACACAAAGAGGCCAAGGGTCTCGATGAAGTCCGCTTTATGCACGTCTGCGGAACGCATGAGGACACGGTAACCCGCTCTGGAATCCGCTCCCTCCTGCCAGAGAACGTCAAGATAGTCAGCGGGCCTGGGTGCCCAGTATGCATAACCCCCGTCGAGGATATCGTTAAAATGCGGGAGATTATGAAAGAGGCCTATGCCGGGGGAGAGAAGATAATCCTGACAACCTTTGGGGACATGTACAAAATCCCGACTCCGCTTGGAAGCTTCGCGGACCTGAGGGGCGAGGGCTACGACGTGCGCGTTGTTTACTCCATATTCGACTCATACAAAATTGCAAAGGAGAACCCCGACAGGACGGTCGTCCACTTTTCACCGGGCTTTGAGACAACCACCGCCCCCGCCGCAGGGATGCTCAACGCGGTCGTGGAGGAGGGGCTCGAAAACTTCAGGATATACTCCGTCCACCGCCTGACTCCCCCCGCCGTCGAGGCGCTCGTGAAGCAGGGAACGAAGTTCCACGGGCTGATAGACCCGGGTCACGTCTCAACGATAATAGGCGTGAAGGGCTGGGAGTACATAACGACGGACTACGGTATACCCCAGGTCATCGCGGGATTTGAACCTGTGGACATGCTGATGGCCATTCTGCTCCTCATAAAAATGGTCAAGAACGGGGAGGTCAAGATAATAAACGAGTACACCAGAGCCGTCAAGTATGAAGGCAACGTAACTGCCCAGAGGCTCATCGAGAAGTTCTTCGACATCACCGACGCCAAGTGGCGCGCTCTCGGAACCATACCGAAGAGCGGGCTTGAGCTGAAGAATGAGTGGAAGGAGCTCGAAATAAGGACCTACTACGACCCAGAAGTGCCAAAGCTGCCAGACCTCGAAAAGGGGTGTCTCTGCGGTGCAATACTGCGCGGCCTTGCGCTGCCCCCGCAGTGCCCGCACTTCGGCAAGACATGCACTCCGAGGAGCCCGGTGGGGCCATGTATGGTCTCCTACGAAGGAACCTGCAGCATTTTCTACAAATACGGAGCTTTGTTCTGACACCAAAGGTTAAAAACTCCTTCCTGGTTTTCAACTTTTGGTTTTAGAAACCTATAAAGGCTTGAATTACTAGGAAAGAAGCGGTGAGAGGAATGAAGGCTTACCGACTTCACGTTCAAGGCATCGTTCAGGCCGTGGGGTTTAGGCCCTTTGTATATAGAATCGCCCACGAAAATAACTTGAGGGGCTACGTCAAGAACCTCGGCGATGCCGGCGTTGAGATAGTCGTCGAGGGCAGGGAGGATGATATAGAGTCTTTTCTGAGAGATCTGAGAGAAAAGCTTCCCCCTCTGGCGCGGATAGAGAAGATAAAGAAAAAGGAGATTCCGGTCCGGGGCTTTGACAGGTTCTACATCGAGAAGAGCTCCCAGGGCGGGGAAGGGGGAGACTCAATAATCCCGCCGGACATAGCGATATGCGACGACTGTCTGAGGGAGCTCTTTGACCCGAAGGACAAGCGCTACATGTACCCCTTCATCGTCTGCACAAACTGCGGGCCGAGGTTTACGATCATCGAAGACCTCCCCTACGACAGGGTCAACACCACCATGCGCGAGTTCCCGATGTGCGACTACTGTGAGAGCGAGTACAGAGACCCCCTCAACAGGCGCTACCATGCCGAACCCGTCTGCTGTCCCGTCTGCGGGCCGAGCTACCGTCTCTACACGAACGATGGCGAGGAAATCACCGGCGACCCGCTGAAGAAGGCGGCGGAGCTGATAGATAAGGGATACATCGTCGCCATCAAGGGGGTAGGCGGAATACACCTCGCCTGCGATGCAACCAACGAAGAGGCTGTCGCAGAGCTGAGGGAGAGAACCCGCAGGCCTCAGAAGCCGTTCGCGATAATGGCCAAGGACGTCGAGACGGTGGAGGAGTTCGCCTTCCTCTCGCCGGAGGAGCTTGAGGAGCTGACCTCATACAGGAGGCCGATAGTAACCCTTCGCAAGAAGGAGCCCTTCCCGCTCCCCGAGAACCTCGCCCCTGGGCTCCACACCGTAGGTGTTATGCTACCCTACGCAGGGACTCACTACATCCTCTTCCACTGGAGCAAAAGCAGGGTCTACGTTATGACCTCCGCCAACTATCCGGGAATGCCGATGGTGAAGGACAACGAGAAGGCCTTCGAGGAGCTGAAGGACGTCGCCGACTACTTCCTCCTCCACAACAGGAAGATACTCAACCGTGCGGACGACAGTGTAGTCCGCTTTGTCGATGGAAAGAGGGCGGTGATAAGGCGCTCCCGCGGCTTCGTGCCCCTGCCCATTGAGATACCCTTCAGCTACCGCGGCCTGGCCGTGGGGGCGGAGCTGATGAACGCCTTCGGTGTAGCCAAGAACGGAAAGGTCTATCCCAGCCAGTACATCGGGAACACAGGGAAAGTCGAGGTTCTTGAGTTTATGAAAGAGGCGGTAGACCACTTCAAGAGAATCCTCAGGATGGACGGGTTCGACCTCATCGTTGCGGACCTTCACCCCAGCTACAACACGACGAAGCTCGCCATGGAGCTTGCGAACGAGCTCAACGTTGAGCTCCTCCAGGTGCAGCACCACTACGCACACATAGCGAGCGTTTTGGCCGAGAGGAAGCTGGACGAGATAGTGGGCATAGCCGTTGACGGTGTGGGCTACGGGGTGGATGGCCACACCTGGGGCGGCGAGGTGATTTATCTCTCGTATGAGGACGTCGAGAGGCTGGCCCACATAGATTACTACCCGCTCCCCGGAGGAGACCTGGCCAGTTACTACCCGCTGAGGGCCCTCATGGGAATACTGAGCAAAGTTTACGGCATAGAGGAGCTCGAGGGAATAATAGAGAGGTGCTGTCCGAAGGCCATCGAGAGCCTCCGCTACGGGAGGGTGGAGTTCAACGTCGTACTGACCCAGCTGGCGAAGGACGTCAACACGAGCTATGCATCCTCAACCGGAAGGGTTCTCGACGCCCTATCGGTTCTCCTGAACGTGGCATACAGGAGGCACTACGAGGGCGAGCCTGCAATGAAGCTGGAGAGCTTCGCGATGCGCGGGAAGAACGACCTGAAGTTTGAAGTCCCGGTGGAGGGAGAGATGATAAAGGTTGAGGAGCTCTTCCAGCAGGCACTTAACGTCATTGACACCGCCAGCCCGGCGGACATAGCATACTCAGCCCACCTTGCCATCGGAAGGGCCTTCGCGGAGATAGCTGTGGAAGAGGCCAAGAAATTCGGCGTCAAGAACGTTGGCATAAGCGGTGGAGTCGCATTCAACGAGCTCATAGTGAAGACCGTGAGGAAGATAGTGGAGGCCAACGGCCTGAGATTCCACACGACCCATGAGGTTCCGCGCGGCGACAACGGAATAAACGTCGGGCAGGCCTTCCTCGGTGGACTCTACCTGGAAGGGTACCTCACAAAGGAGGATCTGATGCTGTAGATGCTGTAAAAAGTTAAATGTGCTCAACACAAGGGCTAACGTGGAGGGATAACAATGAAAATCAAGCTAGAGCACGGTGCCGGCGGAGAGATAATGGAGGAACTCCTGAGGGACGTCATACTGAAAACGCTCACCCTGAAGAGTGCGGGTGGAATAGGGCTCGACCAGCTCGATGATGGGGCTACGATACCCTTCGGCGATAAACACCTCGTCTTTACGATAGACGGCCACACTGTCAGGCCCCTCTTCTTCCCTGGCGGGGACATTGGCCGCTTGGCCATAAGCGGAACGATTAACGATCTGGCCGTCATGGGTGCAAAGCCCCTGGCCTTGGCGAACTCGATGATAATCAGCGAGGGCTTTGAGGGGGAGGACCTGAAGAGAATCCTCCGCTCTATGGACGAGACCGCTAAGGAAGCCCCAGTTCCCATCGTCACCGGCGATACCAAGGTAGTAGAGGACGGGATAGGCCTCTTCGTTATAACCGCTGGAATAGGTGTGGCGGAGAGGCCGATAAGCGACGCAGGGGCAAAGGTCGGCGACGTTGTTCTTGTCAGTGGAACGGTAGGCGACCACGGAATAGCTCTGATGAGTCACCGCGAGGGCATAGCCTTCGAGACAGAGCTTGAGAGCGACGTTGCCCCGATATGGGAGGTTGTGGAGGCGGTAGCTAAAGCGATAGGCTGGGAGAACATACACGCCATGAAGGATCCCACGAGGGGCGGTCTGAGCAACGCCCTCAACGAGATGGCGAGGAAGGCCAACGTCGGGATACTCATAAGGGAGGCCGACGTGCCGGTAAGGCCGGAAGTCAGAGCGGCGAGCGACATGCTGGGCATAAACCCCTTCGACGTCGCCAACGAGGGCAAGGTCGTGATGGTCGTTTCGAGGGAGCACGCGGAGGAAGCCTTGGAGGCCATGAGGAAGACTGAGAAAGGAAAGAACGCGGCCATAATAGGTGAGGTCATAGACCAGTACAGGGGTAAAGTCCTGGTCGAGACCGAAATAGGTGGGAAGCGCTTCCTCGAGCCCCCCGCAGGAGACCCCGTCCCGAGGGTCTGCTGATTTTCCCAATTTTGTCCTTAACCTTGGGTTTGGGAAATCCGTATAAGTTCTTCTTTCCAAATTCACCCCCGGTGAGAGCATGATAATTGCAAAGCCCTGTGTAACTATGAAGGGGATAGTTATAAGCGGTTATTCATGGGAGCGCCAGGTAAAGATAGACCTCACAAAAACGGCCCAGTGTCTGAAAGAGAAGGGCTACACCGTCAAGAAACTCCTTCCAGGGATGATGCTGATCCTCGAAATGGACGGCTATGAGACCAGCGTTTATCCAAGCGGCAAGATAATCATCAAGCTCCTCGAGGACACCAAAAAGGGCGAGGAACTGGCCAGAATAATCTACGACTGTGCTGGAGTCCTGGAGGTGGTCTCATGAGGATTCCGGAGGATGTGAGGAAGGACATCCCGCTGACGAGCGAGGTGATTTATTTTGACAACACGGCCACTTCCCTCACGCCGAAGCCGGTCGTCGAGGCCATGGATGAATACTACCTCAAGTACCGCGCCAACGTCCACCGCGGCGTCCACAGGCTCTCCCAGATGGCGACCCACAGGTACGAGGAGAGCAGGAAGATCGTCGCTGACTTCCTCAACGCGAAGTTCGAGGAGATAGTATTCACCAAGAACACGAGCGAGAGCCTCAACCTGGTCGCCCTCGGCCTTGAGCACGTCTTCAAGCCCGGCGACAAGATAGTGACGACCCCCTACGAGCACCACTCAGACCTGCTCCCCTGGCAGAGGCTCGCTAAAAAGCTCGACCTCAGGCTGGAGTTCATAGAGGGCGACGACGAGGGCAACCTCGACCTGGGCGACGCCGAGAAGAAGATCAAGGGCGCGAAGCTTGTGGCAGTCCAGCACGTCTCCAACGCCCTCGGGGTCATCCATGAGGTCGAGGAGCTCGGAAAGATGGCAAAGGAAGAGGGGGCGATATTCGTAGTTGACGCCGCCCAGAGCGCAGGCCACCTGGAGGTCGATGTGAGAAAGATGAACGCCGACTTCTTGGGGCTGTCGGGCCACAAGGGGCCGATGGGGCCGACGGGAATAGGCGTCCTCTACATCAACGAGGAGTTCTTCGACACCTTCGAGCCGCCCCTGATAGGTGGGGGAACTATAGAAGACGTCAGCCTGGATGGATACAAGCTGGCTGAGCCGCCGGAGAGGTTTGAGGCGGGAACGCCCAACATAGGCGGTGCTATAGGCCTCGCCGCAGGAATAAGGTACATCGAGAAGATCGGGATAGACAAAATCGAGAGGCAGGAACACAAGCTCGTGAAGCGCATTACCGAGGGCCTTGACGAGCTCGAAGTGCCGTGGTACGGACCGAGGGACCTGAAGAAACATGCCGGCGTGGTGAGCTTTAACGTCCCTGGTCTCCACCCGCACGACGTCGCGGCCGTGCTCGACAACCACAATATCATGGTCCGCTCCGGCCACCACTGCGCCCTGCCCGTCATGAAGAAGCTCGGAATAAACGGCACGGTCAGGGCCTCGTTCCACGTCTACAACAGCCTTGAAGAGGTCGAGACCTTCCTCGGCGTCATGGAGGAGCTCGTAAAGGGCCTGCAGTAATCCTCTTTTCTCTTTTGAACGACGCGTCTGAAAAAGTAGATCAAAAAAGTATATCAGAGGGGTAGCTTGCCCATTCGACGTTTATCGTCTCAGGAGTGCGGTAGATGAACGTCCCCTCCCCCTTGTGGACGTGCTTCCTCATCGGGCCGGGCGGGACGCCGTTCGTCTCGTATATTACGCTCTGGACGTCCGGGTCGTGGTAGAGAATCAGGCTCGGGCCGGCGAGGTTCATTATCGAGTCAATGGCATACTGTGTTGCAAGAATCGCTACCCTAGCCCTCATCGGTCGGGTTATCAGGGGTACGGCGGCACCGCCTGGGGTTGTGTAAGCCAGAACGGCCGCGTCGTTGACCCCTATCATCGTTTTCCTCCTGTGCCTGACGACCGCGCTCACGACCAGAAACGCTATGCCGGCGAGGGTTATGCTGTAGGTCTCCCCCAGCCCCACCAGAATGTTCTTTCCGAACTCGGGCGGTTCGCCGGAGTAGAGGGCCTCGTCCAGAGGAGTGTAGCTTTCCCTGATAACTTCAGCGTATTTTTCCTCGGACTTCGCCGTCTCGGGAACGCTCTTCACCTTGCCGGCGAGAAAATCGACGTAGAGTCTTTCCGTCAGGCCTCTGTCGAGTCCGTAAATCGTCTGAACTATCGTCGCGGCAGTGTAGCCATCGAGAAGGCCCTTCTCCGCGAGGACGAGCGGGTCAAGGCCCGTCCCATGGCCGTCCTTAACCTTGATTACGGTATCAAACCCTCCTCCGGAAAGGTTCCCTCGGTGTCAAAAATAACGACCCCGTAATCGATTTCCCGGTATCTGTCTGCAAAGTACTTCAGCGCCTTTCCGGACACTTGTCCATGCCGAATATCTTGAGGGTCCTCCCGTGATAGGCCGGGTCGTAGAAAACGTCCTCACCTTCCCTTTCAAAAAGCCTGACCGCTATACTGCTGTACTTCATTGGGTTCATCGGTAAAGAATAGGAAAATCTCCTATAAACGGCTTCTGGTCTGACTCAAGCTACCTTCACCATCCTCTCCATCCAGGGGCTGATGCGAACCCTGATGTAACCTTTGAGTTTTTCATCTACCTCCCTGTCCCCCGTGTAAACCCTGAGCGGGCCGTTTTCAATCTTGGAAGGCGTAGCAACGACGAGTATGTTTTCCTTCGGGATGCGCCTCAGCACCTCCGCGGAGAACTGCTGGTTGCCCCTCCCGAAGAGGAACCCGAGGCCCCCTATGACCGTGACAACGACCATGGGGTTTTTGTCCGCAAACCTGAGCAGGTCTCTCTCGGTGGCGTCCTTCACGAGGAGCCGCGCTTCACCGTCTCCCACTTCCACGACATCTACCCCGAGGAGGGTCCCGTCTATGCCCAGCTTATCTTTTATCCTCTTCACGGTCGAACCGGAGCCGAGGAAGTATATCCCGTCGTTTTCAAGGATTTCCTCCGCGACCGCCTCGGCTATGGCCTCAAGCTCTTCCTCTTCGCTGAGGGGAATCCTCTCCTTGCTCCCCTGAATGAGGGTCTCGACAACGGGGACTATGGCCCTGCCGTAGGTTCTCGCCTTAACTTCGTCGTGCCGGTAAGCTTCCTCGTCTATGTCCCTCACCTCGCGCTCCTCTAGCCTGGCGTTTCCCCTCAGGAACTCGACCAGAACCCTCGCGGCGTCCTCGGGAGAATACGCAAAGATTCCCGAGTACATCTTGACGCCGGTCGGGATTCCAAGGATTGAAACTCTCTCGTCCACGGCCTCAACAATATCCCTTGCGGTTCCATCGCCGCCCGCAAACAGGAGGAGCCCCACCTTTTCAACCATTCTCCCCGTGAGCTCCCTCGTGTCCTCCGGGCCAGTATCCGGTATCCTGACACCCTCGACTTCCCGGTAGCCCACTTCCCTGTGCCGTATAACCTCAAACTCAAAGTCAAACTCCTTCAGAATCTCCTCTCCCAGAGGGCCCGGCCCAGTGATGAACCGTGTTCTCCCAGCCTCTTCGTAGTGAGAAAGCTCCTCCAGAAACAGCCTCACGAGGTCGCCCGCGATGGGCCTGGCCCCTCTCCTCACGGCCTCTTCAACTACTCCGTCCGTGCCTTTGAGTGCGACCCTGCCGCCCATTCCAGCTATGGGGTTAACGAGCAGTCCAACTTTCATAGGCTCACCTCATGTATTTTCTCGCGAACACCGTCAGGAACACCGCCCACATGAACATTCCAAAGAGCGCCTCGACCGATGCTATGACCCTCCCCACCCCTATCGGGTGGTAGTCGCCGTAGCCGAGCGTCGTGGCCGTAACAACGCTGAAGTACTCATAGTCAAGAAAGCCCATACTCCCTGACAGCCCCTCGACGCTCCTTGTTAGGAAGAACAGTAAGGGGAAGAACACGTTAACGGCGCCGAGCCATATTATTATCGGCCTCTTCCAGTCGGTGCCGTACTTGCAGGTCAGATCCGCAAAAAGCCACTCAAATAGTGATTCCATCTTTAGGAAGAGCTTCTTAATGCCCCTTCTCTTCCCGGCAAGACGGAAGTGCCTTTTCTCCACCATCTCAAGGTAATAGTACTCATCGGCCTTCTCAAAGTCCCCGTTTTGCTCCCAGCTTATTCTGGCGAGGCGGTAGAACACCTCCGCGGCGCGGTGGCTGTTGAACCTGCACTCCTGAACCTCAACAAAGCCCTCAACGTTGAGTTCAACGGGAATGTTGGCCAGAACCGTCGAGTTCCATGTAAAGTCGCCATGGAAAGATACCTTCCGGAATATCATGTTGCCCATGACCTTCGTGTGCACGAACTCCGGGTTCTTAAGCCAGCTGCCGACTATCTCGGCGTGCCCAAAGATTTCGAGGTTCTCAAGGACGAGGTTGCCGTGGAACTGCCTTATGCTGAGCCTGACCTGCCGCTTGAAGCGCGCCGACTGATCAAAACGTATGTCCCGAAGAACTAAAGCCGTGGCCTTGACTGCCCTCTCACGCGATTCAGACGGTTGTATGCCGTGATCTTCCAGAATCTTCCGCAGGAGGGGATAGCGCACGTTTATTCCAATCCTCCTCACATCGTTCAAGTCGCTCAGCTCTATTCTTCCCGTCGCGGTTCTGCGCTCCCCATATTCCTTCTCGCCCTCCTCCCCTCTGCCCGTGTACTCGGTCGAGTTTATCATGACGTAGCGGACGCTTGAGTCCCTGATGTAAACGGAGTTCGAGAACTTTACGCGGAGAAGGTTGAGGCCGAAGACATGGGAATTGTGAAGGGTAAACGTCCCAAGCTCGCTCTCAAAGACGACCAGCCTGCCCACCGTGGAATTATAGATGGTTACACCAGGCACATTAACGCCGTCAAAGAGTACCGTCCTGAGCTGGGAGTTCTTGAACACCACCTGCTTTTCAGCTTTGAAATCGCTTATTTTGACGTCGTAGAGGTAGACCCCCTCAAAATAGGTCTGGCCCGCCTCAAGCCTCTTGAGAAAAGCCTCTTCCTTCACCTTTTTTATTTCATCACCCAGAAGTTTCTCTCCTTCTTCATAGGGGATGTGAAGGGGACAGTACTTGGAGCCCTCAACGGGCTTCAGCCTGCACCTCTTGCCGCTTTCGTAGGTGTACTCACACATAGCCATCCCAGATAAACTAGCTTCCCGAATAATTAAGGTTTTCTCATGATTTTTGGAGTTTTACCAGACCCACCAAATGAACTCTTCTGAACATTACAGTATTCCCAGTGTCACAAACCTTTTTAAATCAAACCAGCCTCCCGAAGGCCTCAAGGTGGAGAAAATGAGCCAGAGAGTTGCCGTCGCGGTAAGAAATGCATCCGTTGCAAATCGCTACCGCTACATCCCCAAGATGCCCCAGTGGTTTTACTCATTCGTACCGTTTAAGGTGGCCACAGGCGGAAGCTCCGCCCTGGTCAGCCTCTACCTGATGGAACTCGGTGGAAACGCCTCAACCGTGGGGTTAGCCCTGGCTCTCGGAAGCCTCGCGTCGATGCTCGGCGCGCTGTTCTGGGGAAGGCTCAGCGATAAAACTCTAAGGAGGAAGCCCTTCATACTGCTCGGCTTTGCCAGCGTTCCGATCTTCCTGACGCTGATGGCCTTTGTAAAGACCCCTGCCCAGCTCATCCTGGTAAACACCATCTATTCGTTCCTCCTTGCCCCAACTTTATCTGTTCCAATAGCCCTTGTCCTGAGAAGCGTCAGAAAGCACAGCTGGGACTACGCGATAGGCAGGTTCAACGAGATAAGCGGGTGGGGCTGGGTTCTCGGACTGGTCCTCGGTTTCGTTATGTCTAGGTTCCTCACGATTCCCCAGCTGTTCATAGCGTTCGCCATCATGAGCATTCCCTCTGTCTTCATGGGAGAGCAGATGATACGGGAGGCTCCAATATACGTCAACAGGCGGGCCATCAGGGCGTTTGGGAACTACGTTATCGAAAAGGCCAGATACTTCCCGAGCTTCATCCTCCACACCAACTTCAGCCTTCCAAAGGGCCTGGGAAGGTTTTACATAGCCTTCCTGCTCTTCTGGATCTCGGCAGGCCTTTACTTCCCCCAGATGCCGGTGCTACTCACGAGCGAGGGCTACACGAGGGAGATTGTCTACCTGGCGCTCATAGGAAACTCAGCAGTCTCGGCCATGAACTACACCCGCGTGGGAGCCACGATGGGTGAAAGAAAGGAGAGCACCCTGAGAAAGGGACTGCTCCTCCGTGCCGGGGCCTTCGCCGTGATAGCACTCGGAGCCCTGCTCTCACCACTGCTCCTTCCGTTGGCCTTTGCATCGTATATAATTGCAGGCTACTCCTGGGCCTTCATAGGAATCTCCTCGACGGCTATAGTTAGCGAGAAGGCTGGAGAAAAGGAAAAGGGCAGCGCTATGGGGACGTACAACGTTGTGAGCTCTGCGGGATACATCATGGGGAGCGCTATAAGTGGGACACTTGTCTCATCAGTGGGCTTTGGGGCGGCCTTTGGCCTCGCGCTCGCCCTAGTCGGGGGGAGCCTCGCCCTGCTGAAAAAGTGAAGAAAAGTCAGAACTTCAGAACCCTGGCGAGGACTATAAGCGGGTCCCACACCGGGGCGAAGGGCGGGGCGTATGCCAGGTCCGCGAAGAAAACATCTCTCGTGGTGAACCCGGCCTGAATCATAGTGGCTGCGGCGTCAACCCTCGGAAGTATCTCTCCACCAACGGCCTGGACGCCGAGGAGCCTGTTGGTCTCGTTGTCCACAACACCCTTCAGCCAGATGTCCCTCGCACCGGGGTAGTAGTGGGGCTTCGTTTTTGCCTTGATGAATGCGGTTCTTACGTCGTAGCCTTCCTTAATCGCCTCTGCCTCCGTTAAACCAGTCTTCCCAATTTCCAGGTCGCGGAACTTGGTTATGCTCGTCCCAAGAACACCGGGGAAATGAATCTCCTTCCCGGCGATGTTGCTTCCGGCGACGTAGCCCATCTTGTTGCCGGCGGGGGCCAGGGGCATCCAGACACGTCTGCCGGTGATGAGGTGCTTCGTCTCAGCGACATCTCCGGCGGCATACACGTTCTCGACGCTCGTCTCCATCTTCTCGTTCGTCCATATCGCACCGGTTTCGCCTATTCTAACCCCAAGCTCCCTCGCGGGCCCGGTATTTGGCTTTATCCCAGTCGCCACTATAACTAGATCCGCTTTGTACTCCCCTGCGTCCGTGACAACTTTTTCAACCCGACCGTCACCCTCAAAGCGCAAGGTGAGTTCCTCAAGGCGGAGGTTGAGGTTCTCCCTCAGCTTTTCCTCAACTATGTCGGTAATCTCCTTGTCGAAGGTCTTTCTCAGAACCCTCTCGCTCCTGCCTACGAGTGTCACGTTCTTGCCCCTCTCGACGAAGGCTTCGGCCATCTCAAGGGCGATGTAACCCGTGCCAATGACAACAACATCCTTAACGTCGTGCTTTTCCATGTACTCGGTTATGGCAACGGCGTCGGGCGGGAGGTCTGCGGTGAAGACTCCCTCAAGGTCGGAGCCCTCGAGCGCAGGAACCTGGGGCGAGGCCCCATTGGCAAAGACGAGGTAGTCCCACTCGTAGGTGTGCTCCCCGTCCGCTTCGCGCACCCGGACGCTTCCCTGCTCGACCTCTACGACCTCCGCCTTCATGTGGAGGTCTATGCCGCGCTTCTTGATGAAGACCTCCGGCGGGTAGTGCATGAGCTTCTCCTTCGGCGAGACGCCCTCCACCACGTACGGGACTCCGCAGGGGGCGTGGCTGACCCACTCCGTCGCCTCAAAGACCTTGACGTCCCACTCCGGCTTAAGCCTCTTGACGCGCGATGCAGTGCTCATTCCGGCAGCTCCGCCACCTATGATAACGACTGTCTTCCTCATGATAATCACCAAAAGAGGTTCAAAACCTAAGGTTAAAAAGGTTGATGGGGCAGAAGCCGATCACTCCTTCTTCCGGAGGAAGTACTTTTTGCCCCTAACCTCAACCATGTGGTATATCTCGCCCTCTCTCAGTTCAATGCCCGGCTTTTCGAGCTCGTAGGTCTCGTAGGTCTCCATGTCCATCAGCTGGACCTCGGTCGGAGTTATACTGGTCACCATGGCTTCCTTTCTTTCGCCCTCCACCGCATCTATGCCCTCCCGCTTCACGGTCTTCCAGTCGCGGCGCTCCGTCTCACGGGTGACCAGGTTGGTGAGCGTCATGCCCTTTCCATCCACGTTTTCCACGGTGTAAACGTTGCCGCGCCTGTCCTCAACTATATCGCCTTTCCTGAACTTCGGAATCCTGATGCTCACGCTCGCGCGGTGCACCTCTTTGCTGGTCTGTCTGTCAACGCCGACCAGCTCGTAGGCCTCGCTTATAGTCCCGCCGAAACGCTCCTTTATCGCCTGAGCGAGCTTTCTGGCACTCGAGGTGGAGCCCATGTAGAAGTCCAGGCCCTCTTCCTTCTCTATGGTGTCCTGGATGAAGCCCATCCTGTCCCTGCGCATTATCTCATCGACCTTCTCCTCGACGAGTTTTCCTATGGCCTTCCGTTCCTCCTCAGTCAGCGGCCTGCCATCGGCACGGACCTGGAGTATGGCCTCGAAGTAGCCGCCGAGGAACTTGGAACAGCGCGGACAGACGGTCTGGCGGACGTAGACGGTGACGTGCCTGGTCTCATCGTGGAGTTCGTGCTGGAGCTCGTGGATTCTGGCCTTAACGCGGACCTCATAGGTCAGTATTGCAGGGAAGTGCTCTATGTGCCAGTCCACCGGCTGGAAGGCCACCACCGCCGTCCCAACCGGAAGCTCGGTTATTTCCTCAAGCTCCTCAACGGAGACCACCTCAAAGCTCTTCACGCGCTCATCGAAGGAATCTCCGAGCTCCTCAAGGAGGGCGCTGTCCGCGACTTCAAAGATAAGCTCCTCAAGCTTGTAGGTGCTCGGGTCAACCCAGACGCCCCGCGTCTTATAGCTCCCACAGTTCTGGCAGAGCTCCGTGTTTAACTCCTCCTCTATGAGAAGAACCGGGTTTTCCTTACGATAGCATACCTGACAGAGGCCGTCTATAAGGGGACCTCCCTCGCTCTCGCTTATCCCGCACCTGTAGCAGAACCTCTCGCTCATCTCTCTCACCGGTGGTTTGTGCGGAAAGAGGTTTAAAAAGGTAGCTCAGAGGAAGAGCCTGGCCATCTGCGCGTGCGGTACCCCTTGGATTCTCAGGACCCTATTCTCATCCACGTAGCCCAGCTCTATGGCCTTTTGAACGCATCTCTCGCCCGTGAGGTTGGCTATCGTGGCCTCCTCAAGGAGGGCCTCCAAGGCGCCTTCCTCAACCAGTTCCCCCTTGTAAAACCGTTCCTTCACTTCTAATTTAAGCTCCCCTTCCCGGAAGGTCTTTCCAAGGAGCTCCTCGTCGCACGCCGCTAATAAAACCTCCCCCTGAACCCGGTAGACCTTGATGTATATCATGAGTGCCACCGGGAAGAGAACCATCCCGTGGTTTAAAAGTCTTGGGTAGAAAAGTAAGGGAA
>Ga0209834_10000239_pt1 | contig 33730 bp, 26 predicted proteins | sample Mar14236cmmetaG_FD_184134 | JGI IMG/M metagenome (GOLD analysis project Ga0209834, IMG submission 184134) | Marine hydrothermal vent microbial communities from Guaymas Basin, Gulf of California to study Microbial Dark Matter (Phase II) - Marker... ... | reverse complement strand
CTGCCCATCGACTTGACAGTATTGGGATTGAAATCTTTGGCTACGATTCACAAGAGAGGGAAGGATCACGAATTAGCGATTCCCTTATGGGAAAAATGCGCTTCACTGGATGATGTCCATTCAAAAATCGAATTAGCGATGTATTACGAACACAAGATATCGGATTTCCAGGAAGCTATTCACTGGACTTTATCCGCCCAAGCATCCGTAAAACAATCCCCGGAATTGAAATCTCAGTACAAAGACGAACTGGAGCATCGGCTGAATCGGCTCAAGAATAAAGAAAAGATTCATAGACAAAAACTTGGGTAATGACCCCAGAATATTTAATGTAAAACAAGAAGGCTCATCTTAAACCTTCTTGTTTTTTATCTAGAGCATGTAGGTTCTATCAATACTTATTTTTCAGATAAGGCTTCCAACCCAGGAAGTTTAGCGCCTTCTAGCATCTCTAAAGACGCTCCTCCACCAGTTGATATATGAGTGATTTTGTCACTCAGCCCGGACTGGACAATTGCTGCAGCTGAATCCCCGCCACCAATTATTGTTATTGCATCTGAATCAGAAATCATTTTAGCTAATTTAAAGGTTCCCTCTGCAAATACTGTAAATTCAAATACGCCCATCGGGCCGTTCCACACAACTGTTTTACTATCCTGGATGATCTTTCCAAATACTTCCAAAGTTTTAGGTCCAATATCCAGTATTCTCCAATTTGCGGGAATATCATCTACATTCATATTTTTTTTGTTAGCATCATTGCTGAAATCATCAGCTATAACAACATCAACTGGAAGTAATATTTTCCCTTTAGCTTTATCCAGCAATTCTCTTGCAAGTTCCAGTGCTTCTTCCTCAACCAGGGAATCACCCATTTTATACCCTTGAGCAGCAAAAAAAGTATTAGCCATCCCTCCGCCAATTAGAATGGAATCGACTTTGTCTAACAGATTATTGATTACTCCTATCTTTCCGCTTACTTTAGCGCCGCCCAGAATAGCTACAAACGGGCGCGCAGGATTGGCTATAGCACTATCAAGATAATTTATCTCTTTTTCCAGGAGTAATCCGGCTGCTGCCGGAAGAAAATCAGTAATTCCGACATTTGAAGCGTGGGCCCTATGAGCTGTCCCAAAAGCGTCGTCAATGTAAAGTTCTGCCAAAGAAGCCAGTTCCTTGCTCATTTCAGGATCATTCTTTTTCTCTCCGGCGTGGAACCTGGTATTTTCTAAAACCAAAACTTCGCCATATTTAAGTTCTTTTGCGGCATTACTTGCTTTATCACCTATGCAATTATCACAAAAATAGACCTTTGCTTCGATTAGTTTGTCCAAATATTCAGCGATTGGCCTTAAAGAGAATTCCGATTTTATTTCTCCACCAGGTCTTCCCAGGTGTGAGGCCAAAATCACAGCTGCACCATTTTTCAGTAGGTATTCGATAGTAGGCAGCGCCGCCCTTATCCGAGAATCGTCAGTAATTTTGCCATCTTTTAGAGGAACGTTAAAATCAACCCTTACAAAAACTTTTTTTCCATTTACATCAAATTCCCGAACCGTTTTCTTACTCAACATGTATATTATCTCCAATTAAAAGAGCGCCCCCGCTTCTGCCAGGGGCGCTCTTTTTCTTTATCAGATTAGAGAGTTTTGGCTATCAATGCCGCCATATCAACTGTTCTCGATGAATAACCCCATTCATTATCGTACCATGTTACGATTTTGAGCATATTTCCTCCTATCACTTTAGTGAGATCGGAGTCAATGATAGAGGAGAGAGGATTACCTTTATAATCCATGGATACAAGAAGTTCCTCAGTGTACCCCATAATACCTTTCAATTCGCCTTCAGCAGCGTTTTTCAAGACCTGGTTCACCTCATCTCCGGTTACTTCTTTTTCCAATTCTATGACCATGTCAACAATAGATACAGTGGGAGTAGGAACTCTAAGAGCAAAACCATCAAATTTGCCTTTCATTGCCGGAATTACTTTGGACAAGGCAGTTGCTGCGCCGGTTGTTGTCGGTATAATATTCAATGCGGCAGCTCGGGCCCGGCGAGGTTTACTGTGCGCCAGGTCCAGGATCCTCTGATCATTTGTATACGAGTGAATCGTCGTCATCAAGCCCTTAACAATTCCAAACTTTTCATGAATTACTTTAACGGGAGGAGCAAGGCAGTTTGTGGTGCATGATGCGTTAGAAATGATGTGATGCACAGCAGGATCGTACAAATCGTCATTTACGCCTAAAACAATAGTTAAGTCTTCTCCACTTGCCGGAGCTGAAATTATGACTTTTTTTGCACCTGCTTCAATGTGGGATTGCGGTCCAGGAGTTTTACTTGTGTCCTTAAATATTCCTGTAGCCTCAATTACAATTTCCACTCCGAGATCCTTCCAGGGTAAATTTCTTGGATCGCGTTCAGAGAATACTTTGATTTCATCTCCATCTACAACCAGGTTTCCGTCTTTTACTTCGACAATGCCTGAGTAGATACCATAATTCGAATCGTATTTAAATAATCTTGCATTTGTTTCCGAATCGTATAAGTCATTAATTGCTACAACATCAAATTCATCACCATGATATTTTTTTATGGCTTTTAATACTTGCCGCCCTATCCTTCCAAAACCGTTGATACCAATCGTTGTCTTCATTAGCTTCCTCCGATAACTTGTACTTATTTTCACATTTTACCAATTATTTACTGATTGGCGATTATTCCATTGTCAAAGGACCAGTTCTCTCTCTGAATAGATCCATTAAAACTCTTGTCACTTTTTCGGGATCGTGTCTCCAGGGGTGATCCTCATCAATTAGATTGTTTTTGTAAACTGCATACTCTCTTCTGAGATCGTCTTCTACTTCAACTCCTTCTACATTCTTATTAAATTTTTGGGGAGGCATATCATTAGCTACAATAATATCAAATATATTAGCGCCTATGTGGTCTTCGATCGCCTTCAGGTGATCTCCACATGAATAACCGTCCGTTTCACCTTTCTGAGTAGCAACATTGCAAACGAATATCTTTAAACCCTGAGTGGCCTTGATCGCTGCAGTAATATCCCTGACAAGTAGATTCGGTAAAATACTGGTATACAAGCTTCCAGGACCCACTACAACAATATCAGCCGAGAGTATAGCTTGAATGACTTCAGGATACACGGCCGGATTACTAGGCTCAAGCATAACCCTCTTAATTATTCCGGGGGCTTCTGTTATCTTGCTTTCACCCGAAATCCTTACGGATTTACCGCTCTCGGGATCAATCACATCCGCTGCCAAATTCACGTTATCTAACGAGGCCGGCAGCACTCTACCAGAGACGGCTAACACCCTGCCCGATTCTGCTATTGCCTGTTCAAAACTTCCCGTAATCTCGGCCATCGAGCTTATGAAAAGGTTTCCAAATGAATGCCCCTTTAAACTTCCATCCAAATCGGTGAACCTATATTGAAATAATTGCGCGACCAAATCCTCATCATCAGATAGAGCAGCCAAACAATTTCTTACATCTCCAGGTGGAATTATGCCCAAATTTTCTCTGAGCCTTCCAGACGAACCTCCATCGTCAGCCACCGTTACAACAGCAGATATATTATGGGAGGCCGTTTTTAATCCCCTAAGCAGTGTTGCCAAACCATGCCCCCCTCCAATCGCGACAATTTTTGGCCCATGTTTTCTGCTTTGGTATTTTTCCAACCTGTCGACAATTGTATGGCCTGGCCTGAGGAAAGGACCAATTAATGATCTATTCAAGCCAATTATCCCCCAAATGATTATTACGACTCCCAATGTTTCGAAAATTAAAACTCGGATTAAGCGAGGCAGGGATCTTAATGACGCAAGAGAGATCAATGGCAGCCACCAGGTCTCAGGTGCTCTGCGATACAGATCAAGTATAAATAACGCCAATCCCAGGGAAATTATCGTTGTTCCCAACAGAATAGTGAATATCCAGCGCTTTATTCCCAGCCCTGGTTGTAGCCACTTTAAATATCCTTTAATTCTTTGTTTATTTTTATTCATAATTTTGTAGTATCGGCGATAGAATAATAGCAAGCTAGATGGAATCCGTCAACGTCAGTTAAAACAATTTATAGTCTTATATTGTGCCATCAAACTGGACAAATCCTGCCCTTCTGGTATTTTCCACCTACCTCCATCTATGCTATACTGTCAATTATGAATGCAACAATTGCCATAGATATTGGGGCTTCCCGTATGCGGGCCGCATCCTATACATCAAAAAGCACCGAACCTATTTTGTACAATCAGATAGCAACAAAATCTGAGGGCATCCCTATTGAAGACCGCCTGGTGACATTAATTGAATCAGTCTGGCCTGAAGATTATCAAATTCAATCAATTGCTGCAGCCTGTCCGGGACCGATGGATCCAATAAACGGCATTATTGTATCACCTCCAAATATTCCGGAATGGCGCTACTTTCCCCTCCAGGAATTCCTGGAAACTACATTTTCTATACCGATTGCTCTAAATAATGATGCCAATCTGGCAGCTTATGGGGAATGGTATTTTGGATCCGGAAAAGGCTGCAGCGACCTGATCTATCTAACAATCAGTACTGGTATCGGAGCGGGGATAATTCTCGATGACAAATTATTTGTCGGACCCGGGGGCTATGGGGCAGAAATAGGCCACACAACTATTGACATCAATGGCCCGGAGTGCTCTTGCGGCCAAACTGGTCATCTGGAAGCGATCGCCTCTGGTCCTTCAATTGTCCGCTGGGTAAAATCACAACTTGCTGACGAATCTTTGAAAGAACATTTTCCGGATGGCGAATTAAATGCCAAGCTGGTATCAGATGCAGCAGAAAACGGAAACCAGTTGGCCCTGGCTGCTTATGAACGAGCCGGAAAATATATTGGCCTGGCGATAGCTGATCTCCTTCATATTTTCAATGTTCCCAGGATCATAATAGGCGGCGGCGTTTCCAGAGCTGGAGATATATTGTTCGATCCTATCCGAAAATCCGTTAAAGAATATGTAATTTCCGATGTATTCCTTGAAAATCTTGAAATATTACCCGCTGCTCTTGGAGATGATTCCGGCTTAATGGGGGCTTTAGTTCTTTCGAGGGAAATCACAGCTGGCAAATAATAATCCAGGACTCACAAACTAGAAGGGGAATCAATTTCCATGCCTCATCAGAGATTTCTCTGGCGGTACCCTACCTCGGTTCCTGAAGATGTTCAAAATGATTTAGATACATTTTCTCCAGCTATTCAATCCGTGTTGTACCAACGCGGAATTAATACACTTGAAGATGCTTTGAGTTTTCTTTTACCCAAGGCTCCCGGATGGTACCCAAAGATCAATCTACTCCATGTTGAAAAAGCCTGCCAGCTTATACTAGATTCTATCCAAGACAAGGAAGTGATTGCTGTTTACGGCGATTATGATGCAGATGGTATTACTTCTACAGCTCTGGTCACACTGGCATTGAGAGAAATTGGCGCTGTTGTCATACCTTATATACCGGATAGGCAAAACGAGGGCTATGGTTTAAACACAGCGGCCATTAAATCTCTTTCCGAACAAGGTACATCACTTTTGATCACTGTTGACAATGGCATTCGTTCATTAGAAGAGGTTGCCTGCGCTAATTCTCACGAAATGAAAGTGATTATTACTGATCATCACACACCAGGTAACGAGCTCCCGCCCGCAGCCGCTTTACTTAATCCCAAACTTCCAGACGACCCTTATCCGAACAAAAACCTTGCCGGAGTTGGGGTAGCGTATAAACTAATCTGCGCGCTAAGTAAACGCGTATCTCATCTCAACCCGGATGATTATCTTGACTTGGTAGCGATAGGCACTGTTGCTGATATTGTTCCATTGAAAGGAGAAAACAGGTATCTTGTACGACGAGGATTATCCAAAATAAAGATCAAGAACCGCCAATCAATCCAATCATTGCTAAGCGTATCGGGTATAGTGAATAGAACGATTACTGCTTCAGATATTAGCTATCAAATCGCTCCTCGTTTAAATTCTTCAGGGCGCTTAGACTCGGAATCGGCCCTTACTCCACTAAACTTACTTCTAAACTCAGACCTTGATGAATGCAGTAATTACGCCCAAATAATTGAAATCCACAACGATAAGAGGAAATCTCTCAGCAGAAAGTTAGAAACAAAGGTAGAAAAATTCATTTTAGATGAAATACCTCTACCTCCCCTACTCATGGTTTTCTCGCCTGACATATCCATCGGTTTGGCTGGTATAGCAGCAGGTTTCTTGTCCAGAAAATACAATCTGCCTGCAATTGTAGGCCAAACAGGGGACGATACATCAACTGCTTCCTGTCGCAGTATTCCGGATTTCAACATAATCAAGGCTTTGGATTCTTGCCAAGAGCTTTTTGTACATTACGGCGGCCACGCCCTGGCCGCAGGGTTCACAATTGAAAACGACAAAATTCCACAGTTAAAGGAATTCTTGGTTGATCAGGCTAGCGTACTGCTTAAAGATTCCAACCGCCTTCCTACTTTAGAGATTGATGCTGAGTTATCCCTAAAAGATTTAGACAGATCTCTATATGCAGAAATTGAGAAATTAGAACCAACTGGCGCCGGGAACTCTTTACCTGTATTTGTAACAAATAATTTAAAAGCTATCAAGCCCAAACGGGTCGGTAAGAATTCTAACCACCTGAAAATGGTTGTATCTGACGGAAATATTTCTATGGACACAATAGGTTTTGGCCTGGGCGACCTGATTTTCGATCTTCCTTCAGAATTCGACCTGGCTTACCACCTGACGATCAATTATTATCTCGGAACAAAAACTCTTCAGCTCCAGGTTCTCGATCTGGTCCCTTCCTAATCGACAAATCTATACTTAACCAAAGCCCAAATCGCTTCAAAAGCATCCGCTAAGCCGATTTTCTTTCCCTCTTCATAATCTCTGGGATTAAAAGTGATCGGAATCTCAAATATTCGATATTTTCTTTTCAAGATCTTTGCTGTGAACTCAGGTTCAAATTCAAATCTTTTTGCGTGCAAAGGCATATCATCTACTACCTCACGTTTAAATACTTTATAGCCTGTTTCCATATCGGTCAATATAGTGTCATATAATACATTGGTAAATAACGTAAGTAATTTATTGGCTATCATATGCCAAAACATCGCCACCCTTCTAGAAGCCCCTAAAAACCTCGATCCATAAACAACATCGGCCAACCCTTCTTCTATAGGCTTTAGGAGGTTCGGGTATTCTCTGGGATCATATTCAAGGTCTGCGTCCTGGATTAAAAAGATGTCACCTTCGGCGACTTCAAACCCGCTCCGTACCGCTGCCCCTTTACCTTGATTCTTTTCATGCATTACAACCACAAATCCTTCCTGGCCTTTGTAGTTTTCAACAAGATCCCTTGTGCCATCAATTGAACCATCATCTACAAGGATAATTTCATCTGCAAGATTAGTTTTCTTAACCCTAGAGATAATTTCTTCAAGAGTATGAATTTCGTTATAGATAGGTATTATTACAGATAGTCTCATATCAGCCTTTATTTATGTTTTTCCACATTAACCATGCTATAATTTCTTAGCGTATTTTAGTCTATTATAACGCATTGACAATTGATGTTTATTGGAGACGATCTATGAATCCTCCCAGAGTACAACCCTCCATTCCTGAGGCCGAATTCCATCACACAGGCACAAAACCCTTTGGTCCTCCTCCTATCACACAAATAAGCGATACCGGTTTATCGAAACTCTGGCTCCAGGATCTTGCGTTAAAGATTTTCTATTTTCAGGGCTACCTAACTGGATATGAAATCGCGGAAAAAATCTCATTGCCCTACACTGCAATAATAGACAAAATAGTTGAAACTCTAAAACGAGAGAAATTCATTGAAGTTAAGGCATCCACAATGGGCCTCGGTGAAGGATCCTATCAATATGGAATTACACAGGCTGGTATGAAACGTGCTCGCGAAGCTTTGGACCGCAGCCAGTACGCAGCGCAGGCCCCGGTCCCGCTGGAGGATTATAACAGAGCGATTATTCGCCAAAGTCTCGGCAAATTGAATGTTTCTCCTCGGGCGCTCCGAGCATATCTCGCCGATTTGACCCTTTCTGAAGACATTATTAACCGGGTAGGCCCAGCAATTAACTCCGGTACTTCCGTATTCTTATATGGCCCTCCCGGCAACGGCAAGACCAGTATTGCCAGGGCAATAGGCTCGATGATTCTCAGGGAAAGTATTTACATCCCCTACGCCATCTTCATCGAAGGCCAGGTCGTAAAACTGTATGATTCTGTGAATCATGAGATCATCCCTGAAGGCGATATAGCAGAAACAGGAACTGGTCAATTAAAAACCGGCATGAGGCGCGATCCACGCTGGATCCGCATTAAGCGGCCATTTATTGTGGTTGGCGGTGAATTAACGCTGACTGACCTTGATCTCGTTTTCAATCCTGTTACGAAATTTTACGAAGCCCCATTCCAGCTCAAAGCGGCAGGCGGAATTTTGCTAGTTGATGACTTTGGCCGTCAGCAAGTCAGGCCGACTGACTTATTGAATCGCTGGATCATCCCTCTTGAAAATCAGATCGACTTCCTGACCCTTCACACAGGACGCAAGGTTGAAGTTCCGTTTAATGAGATGATCGTATTCTCCACCAACCTTCCCCCCAGAGACCTTGTAGACGAGGCATTCCTGAGACGCCTTCGCCACAAGATCAGGGTCGGCGACCCGTCCTTTGAGGAGTACAGGTCAATATTCAAATCTTTTGCAGAATCTAAGAAAATCCCTTTCAACGAGGAAAACCTGGCCTACTTAATTAAGAACTGGTATATCAAACCTGGCCGTAATTTGCGCGGTTCACATCCAAGAGAGATCTGCAATCAGATTCTAGACATCTCTAAGTTCCTCGGGTGCAAACCAGAAATGACCAGAGAATTGATAGACCAGGCAGCTGATGCGTTTTTCGTCGATTTATAAATAATCAATCTGGTTGTTAATGTTCAGCTCCCTTCCCAGTCCTGTCGTTATTGCTCACAGAGGTGCCAGCGTCCACGCTCCTGAAAACACCCTGGCAGCATTTAATTTAGCAGTTAGCCAGGGCGCTCCAGTTATCGAATTAGACGTACAACTTTCAGCGGATGGCGAAGTAGTCGTCTTTCATGATTGCTCAGTTTCCAGAACAACCGATGGCTCAGGAAGAATACGGCAACTCACACTCAAAGAACTGAAATCCCTCCGCTTCGGTGCCGCATTTGGGACTTCTTATCCCAATGCGAAGATACCAACTCTGAATGAAATATTCGCTAATCTTAATCCGGACACATTCCTGAATATCGAGTTAAAAAATCTCAATTCGCCACTAGATAGCCTGCCCTCTAAAGTTGCCAAAATCGTTCAGGCCTCCCACGGCAATAACCGGGTCCTGATCTCATCCTTCAACCCCATTGCTCTTAGACGCATTGTGCAGTACCTCCCTACAGTTCCCAGAGGATTACTGCTGCGTAAACCAGGCCATGTTGATCTTTGTATATTCTTCTCCGGATTAATATCTGGTTACCAATCCATAAATATCTCATTTTCTAGCGTAACTGAATCGCGAGTTAATGCCCTTCATGCTTTAGGAAAAAAGGTCTTTACCTTCACATTGACTCATCCTGAGGATATATCACATGCCCTGGATTGCGGAGTGGACGGCTTTTTCACAGGCGACCCCGCACTTGGATTACGAATATTGAGCGAGAGCGGTTACAATAGTAATTAAAATAATTGGGCCCCCATATTCGTAGTGGACAAGTAATTTCAATGAAATTTCGCAATCTCATACAGCACGCCTTGCTAAGTATCTCCATCATCGGGTCACTTTTTATATCAGCATTCCCGGAAAATTCAGCTTCTGCTGCTCAGTTTTCTAAGTCACTTTCAGAAGCATCCCTGATCCAGCTGGCATCCATGACCCCTGAAGAAAAAGTGGGGCAATTATTTTTAATTTCCTTCAATGGAGCAGATACCAGCTCGGCTTCAGCTATCTTTGATCTAATTTCCAATTATCATATCGGTGGTGTCGTTCTGGATCGGGACTATGATAATTTTCAAGACCAGGAAAGAATACCTGAGGACTGCTGGAATTTGATCAGAAATCTCCAGCTGATTGAATTCGATACATCAAATCTTCCCGACGACGAGACTGCATCTGCAGGTGGTCAAACCTCTCAATATGTCCCATTATTAGTTGGGTTATCTCAGGAAGGGGATCGGTCTGAATTTTCTGAATTGATCTCCGGCCTCAGCCCAATTCCCAGTCAGATGTCTCTTGGCGCTACCTGGAACCCTTCCCTCGCTGAACAGGTAGGCTCACAGGTTGGTCGCGAGCTATCATCGCTTGGAATTAACTTATTATTTGGGCCCAGTCTTGATGTCGTGTCTAATTCATCCCCCGGCCAAAGCGACCTAGGTGTGCGCTCTTTTGGTGGAGATCCTTATTGGGTTGGGAAATTTGGCCAAGCTTATATTCGCGGGATCCACAATGGAAGCTTGAATAATATCGCAGTAGTAGCCAAGTATTTTCCCGGACTAGGAAGTTCAGATCGCCTTCCGGAAGAGGAAGTTGCCACTGTCAGAAAGTCTCTCGAACAATTAAAACAGATCGATCTTGCACCATTTTTTGCTGTGACCGGAAACGCACCAGATTCCGCTTCAACCGCAGATGCTCTCTTAAATTCTCATATACGCTACCAGGGCCTCCAAGGCAATATCCGATCTACAACACGCCCCATCAGCCTGGATCCTCAGGCTTTTGAACTCCTTATGGGGCTGGAATCCCTCGGTACCTGGCGGAACGAAGGTGGCTTGATTATCAGTGACAACCTTGGCAGCCTTGCGCTTAGGCAATTGTATGACCCGTCAGGAGAATCCTATAATCTCAACCGGGTAGCTGTTGACGCCTTTATTGCAGGCAACGATATCCTTTATTTGGGCAATTACAGTGCTGAGAATAACCCGATTCCCAGCCATGAGATCATTTCAACTTTAAAGTTCTTTGCTTTGAAATACAACGAAGATCAGGATTTTGCTGAACGAGTCGATAGATCTGTTTTAAGAATATTATCTCTCAAGCATGCCATCTACCCAAGTTTTAATATTTCCACAGTTCTAACGTCTGAAAATACACTATCCGCGGTTGGCAATAGCGATATATCAGAACTTGTTTCACGAGAGAGCGTCACATTAATCAATCCTGATCTTTCCGAACTAGATGCCGTGCTCCAATTCGCCCCTACGTCATCTGATCGCCTTGTTATATTGTCAGACACTGAATCAACTTCTGTTTGCAGTGACTGCCCCGAACTAGCGACCCTTTCAAACACCTCACTTGAAGATGCAATAATTCGTTTATACGGCCCTTTTTCGGGGAGGCATTTGGTCCGGGCTAATATAACGTCCTACTCATTTAAAGACCTGACGGTTTTGTTGGATTTCCCCCAAGAAGTTGAGCAGATGGTAATAGACCTTTATAACGCAAATTGGATTATCATTGCTGCCCTTGACGTGAATGAACAAAGACCTTATTCTTTTGCGCTTCCAAGACTCCTAGCTGAACGACAGGATTTGCTGCAGGATAAAATAATCATCTTATTCGCGTATGGTGCCCCTTATTATCTTGACGCTACAAATATCTCTAAAATTTCAGCCTTTTTTGCATTGTACAGCAAATTGCCCGCCGCTCTGGATACCTCGGCGAGAATATTGTTCAAGGAGCTTCCATCCTACCCTGGAAGTTTACCTGTCTCAGTTCCGGGAGTAAATTATGATTTAATCTCGGCTACATCACCTGACCCCGATAAGGAGTTTCAAATTTATGTTGGGGAATTTCAAGACACCTCCGGCACAGCTGAACCTTCGGACAGCACATCTTCCGTCCCAATTTATCGCCTTGAAGATTTAATCAATCTTCATACAGGAATTATCCTGGATTATAACGGTAATCCTGTACCAGACGGAACTCCGGTCGAATTCATTATCACTTCTCAAGGCAATTCAACTTACCTCCCAACTGTAACAACTCAGAACGGCATGGCATCTTCAAGCTATCTTGTAGCAGAAGGTTATAAAATCATTGTCTCAGCTCAAAGCTCCCTGGCTCGTTCTTCTTCTATTGAAGTAAATATTCTGGGAGATTCAATAAACGGCTCTGGAGATGATTTTCAGGGAGACCCAGAAGAAGAGGCTGAGCAGTCTTCGGGTCTTCCTGCCGTTGCTGAAGATCCAACCAATGGCATTTCGGAAAATGATGAGGTTTCAGCTCTTCTGTGGAGGAGTTGGCTATTCTCGTTGTTTGTTATTATTTTTGTGTCTGTGATTGCCTATAAGGTGGGAGCCACCATCGGATTGGTTCGCTGGGGTATCCGCTGGAGCCTGGCCAGCTTTATCACCGGATTGTTTATTTACAACTACATTGTCCTGGATCTACCCGGTGTAGCGTTAATATATCCAAATGGTGTTAGCAGGTTGGGACTCGGTCTAGGTGTCTTGGTCGGTTCTTTGCTGGCCTGGCTCTTTGCTTTTCTTTACCAAAAATTCTTTGATTCCTGATCTTATTTCGTCAGCGTGGCAACAATGCTGATCATAAACATCAGGAGGGCTATCCATGCGAGTACTTGTTCTTCTGTAGCCTTAATCAAATCCCAGATATTCGGTGCTGGCATAGCTCCATTAGGATTTTGCCGTGGGTTCCAATCTCCCAATAGCGCTTCTTTAAATTCCTCAACACTTTGAATTCTTTTATCAGGATGAACGTTCATAGCCAGGACGATTGCCCTTTCAGTTCTAGGGCTGATTCCCTTGTTAATTTCACTGATCAATTGAACCTCTGGAGATTCCAAGAAACGCTTCCTGGCCTCAAGAGGTGCTTTATTCGTTAACAAATGGTAGAGGGTTGACCCGAAAGAGTAAACATCGCTTCTTGGATCAGTATGGCCTGTATCACCTCCATATTGTTCCAGCGGAGTGTAATAAGCGGAGCCATGGCCATGAACGACAGTGAGTGTCTTCTCTCCAGAGACCAATAATTTTACAAGTCCAAAATCCACTAATTTGATGATCCCGTTAGGAGTAAGTTTTATATTGCTAGGTTTTATATCCCGGTGCAATATAACAGGGGTTTGACTATGGAGATATATCAGAGCATCAGCAATTTGGCTCGCCCAATTCAACACTACCCTCTCTGTCAGGAATTTTTCTTTTTTCTTTTCCTCCTGCATCAAAGTGCGCAAATCCTTTCCAGGAACGTAATCCATAACCAGGTAATCAATATTTTTATCCGAGAAAAAGTCAGAAACCTTGGGTAGATTCGGGTGGTCGAGCATCGCCAATACTGTTGCTTCACGCTTAAATTGATCCCTGGTCTGCTTGATTGCATCTTCTGGTAGATTTTGTTCATAATGAACAGTTTTTAAAGCACACAACCTTCCAGCCAATCTTGAGTCGTCGGCTAGGAAAACGCTTCCCATTCCCCCCTGCCCTATGATTTCCTTGATCTTGTAGCGATCCTTAATTACATCGCCAGGAATCAGACTATTATTCATATCTCTTTATATTCCCGCATTAATCAAATACCAATTGCATTATAATCCAATTGGTATACCTTATATCTACTTAGGTCACATGACAGATTTTACTCAAGCTCAACCAGTTCTCGTAGGTCAAGGCGGTCCCCTAAACGGTTACCGGTGGTCATTAGCTACACAGCTGATAATTGGACGGACCGGATCCTGCGATATTGCCATTTCTAACCAGCAAGTGTCTAGAGAACACGCCCGTGTATTTCTATCTAACGATGGCCCCGCCGTAGAAGATCTTGGCAGTAAAAATGGCACTTTTCATAACGGTAAACCCGTTACCGACACAATCATCCTGGAGGATGGGGACATTATCCAAATCGCCCTGGCTCAGGAATTTGTTTTCCTTGGCCAAGATGCAACTGTTCCACTAGCTCCGGGAGATTTCGAATCATCAGTCATCTCATATTTTCGCCGCATAAGACTTGAGAAAGAATCCCGCAGAACCTGGATTTTGAATCGTGAGCTAAATCCACCTTTATCAGCTCTGCAGTTCAGTTTCCTGACCCTTCTATCCGAATCAGGCGGTCGCGTGCTATCCAGATCCGAAGTTATTAACGAAGTGTGGGGTTCCCACCAATCCCTTGGAGTTACTGATCAGGCGCTAGACGCCCTAGTGAGAAGGCTTAGAGAGCGAATCATTAAATTTGACTCAGAACATGACTATATCATCACTGTCCGCGGGCAAGGTTTCAGATTAGACAACCCGCCATTCACCCAGGGTTTATCATGAGAAATCATCTCGATAACCATTCTGGGTACTCCGCTTATCACAAGTTCCTATTTCATCTTGCTTTCCATCGATTTTCGCAGTAACTCATTAAATACTTTTTTTAATTTACTCAATGTCTCGTTTAGCTGCTCAAGATTTTCCCCTTCTCCTTGGGTAGCCTGTTCTTCATAATTAGTAATAATCGAAGTCAGGTAGTTGATTACTTTTTCCGAAAGCTCTGGATCCATTTCATTCAAAACAGCCTCAAGTTTATTGCTATTATCTGAAATGGCTACCAACTCTTCAACCTTTTTCAGCTCCGGGGGAGTCGTTAGCTCCTGAATGATCTGAAAAAGCTTGATCAGTTTGGTTTTACGTTCGTCTTCCTTTCCTTCTTCCGCCAGGTTGATCTCTTCCGATAGAGCTTGTACAAAAAATTGATCTACGAGGCCAATATTTTGCATCAAGCTTTCTTCAATCGATTTATTTTCAATTATCTGGTTTATGGTTTCAACCGCCGCGGCTGCTTTCTGTTTAAGTTGTTCGTCAATTTCCTGGGTGACCTTTAATATAAGGTTCCGCTTTTCGATCATCGCTTTCCGGTCTTTCTCCACAGCGGCCTCTATCCTTTCAGTGAAGGTTTGAAAGAATTCATAATCCATGGCTGGGCGGACTAAGCCTGCTAAGGCTTTCACCCTTTCAAGGTTTGGCGCATTGATGACCAATTCCAGCAAGGATGCCCTAGTAAGATTTTTTCCCAAAGCTTCCAGAGATTGTGTAGCCGCCTGAATTTCTTGGGTTTCTGCCAGAATTTCTTTCCCTATATCAGTCTCCACCATCAGCACGTCTTGAACGGTCCTTATTTTTTCTATTGATTGCTCATCCCGGTTGGCGATTATCCTTTGGGCAATTTCTGCAAACATCGCAAAGAATTCCCTATCAATTTTCTCATTATTTTCAATTACTGTCTTTTTTAGAGTTTCTCCGTCCTGATTAAATAATGTGTCCAGCAGCTTCATTTTTTCTTGTTGATCCTGGATCATTTCTTCAGTTATCCCATCTGCCAAAAGGACGTTCTTCACAAGATTATTCATTGTCAGCATGGATTGCGGCTGGAATAAATATCCCTTGCGATCTTTGGGTTCGAGGTTATCAATAACCTGTTTCAGGAGAGGGGCGAGAGCGGCTTCCTTTTCCTGCATGGTCTTTGATGTATCAGGCGGCGTAAAAGTCAATAATAATTCCTTTTCTTTATCATGGTACACCAGCGGGACAGGAAGCTGGCCCTGGAAACCACAAACCTGGCATTGTGCAAAGTTTAGTCCTCCCGCTAACAATACTTCTTTGAGTTTAATCTCTTTATTTACGTCGATAACCTGGAAGATTTCTGCAGCCAAGGGCTGGCTGCAATTTGGACAACTCGTTTGGATTCTTGCCATAACTACACCGATTTCCTTTTATTATTTGCATTAATTTATTTCTGGTTAATCTAATCTCTTGATATAGAAAAACAAACCCTCGTTCCAGTTTCCTGACGAGGTTCAATCCAAATCCTGCCATTATGGGCTTCAATAATAGCCCTGCTCAAATATAAGCCCAATCCCGCGCCCTGTGTATTTTTAGCTGCTTCAGCTGCTCGGAAGAATCTATCAAAAATATGAGGAACATCTTCCTGTGAAATACCAGTACCCTGATCCTGGATACAAATAATTATTTGTTTGGATCTGATCTGTCCGCTAATTGATATTTCGCCGCCTTCTGGAGAATACTTAACCGCGTTAGACAATAAATTATAGAATACCTGCTCAAGCCTATTTTCATCGCCAACAATAACAGGGAACTCATCTGGAAATTGGACAACTATCTTATGCCGATCGGTTTGAGTTTGAAATCTTTCTGCCATTTCTTGAGCCAGCTTATCCATTTTAATTTCAGCTAAATTCAAGCTAAATTCACCAGCTTGTAAACGGGAAGCGTCCAACAAATTCTCGATTAATTCAGTGAGCCTGTCAGCTTCGTCTTCTATGACTTCCAGGCTATCCTGTACTATCTCGCTATCCCAGGAAACGTCCTTTCTTCTCAATGTTCCAACATATCCTTTAATCAGGGCAACGGGAGTTTTTAACTCATGGCTGACAATTGAGATGAACACGCTTTTGATTTCTTCTGCTTCCCTAAAATGAGTGATATCACGTATAGAAGCAATGATATTTATCAGTTTGCCTTCGCCAGATAGAAGCGGCGCATAAGTGACGCCTACAGGTATGATCTCTCCCGAAGGTCTTCTTAAATCACCTTCAACGTAGAGATTTGCTTTAGCCGTTAATGGCCACCCGCTTAATTCAGCTTCTTCGAGTGAAGTGCCTTGTTGGAGAGATTCCCAATTGAATATTTCATCATGAGGAAAATCCTCAATTTCCGATACGTCCTTCCTTATTATCCTGGCGAATGCCTGATTACATTTTTCAATTTTATGGTTTGCCGACATGATGATTATTCCGTCAGCAGCAGAATCGAGCAATGCATCCAACCTAGATTTTTCCCTGGAGACCTGGGTATATAACTGGGCGTTTATCACTGCTATCGCAGCTTGATCAGCAAAACTTTGCAATATCGCCCGGTCATTCTTTGAGAATAAGCCTTCATACCCCCTGAATATAAATATCAGGCCAATTACACGTTTCTCTGATATTAGAGGAAGGCCAACACCAGTAAGCAAATTCATACTCGCTCGTTTAGTCAGCAGCTGCAGCATCCTATTAACCTGAGGCAGTTCTTGGCCGGCCTGATCTTCCTTTTCTGGAATTTCTGCCAGGATAGGTTCAAGGTACTGCAAAAAAGTTGGCTGAATACCATACGATGCTCCGATATTCCAGCCGCCTTCTTCTTCTCGAAGTGCAATTAATCCCGCTTTACCCGCCAACATCTCTGCAGCAAGCTCTAAAATCCTTTGCAGCAGAATATCAAGATTCAATTCTTGGGTTAAGCTTCGAGTTATCTCCAGCAGATAATCTCTCTGCCGAATTCTGTGATCAGGGAGCATAATTGATTTTGCCTAATCCTTAATATTTTTGTTACCTCTTCCCTTGAATTTGGATAATTATATCATGCATGATTTTTCCATTTTTTCGTTCAAATACAAAATATATGATTATAGAATTAGTATATAATCACGCTATGATTGAGCACTTTACTTTTGAACTCCAAGCTGAAGACGGAAAATCAAGAGCGGGTATTTTTCACACTCCTCATGGTCCGATCAATACCCCGGTCTTTGCACCAGTCGGTACTCAAGCAACAGTTAAAGGTCTCACTCCAGACCAGCTTATTACGCTAGATACTCAAATGCTGCTCGCCAATACATATCACCTCTACCTTCGCCCCGGCGATCAACTTATTGCCGATTTAGGTGGATTGCACAATTTTATGCATTGGCAAAAGCCCATATTGACCGATTCGGGAGGTTTCCAGGTTTTTTCGCTGGGAAAAATAAATAAGATCACGAATGAAGGCGTAACTTTCCAAAGCCATATTGACGGTTCTTATCACACTCTCACACCTGAGAGATCGATCCAAATCCAGGAAAACCTTGGTGCTGACATCATCATGTGCTTTGACGAGTGTCCAAACCCGTACGACCGGACCTATAATGAGGCGGCGATGAACAGGACTCATCAATGGGCTTATCGTTGCAAAGAAGCGAAGCGTCGCCAAGATCAAGCCCTATTTGGCATCGTTCAGGGGGGTATCTTTCCTGACCTCAGGATACAATCAGCTCAATATATTGCCGGTCTTGACTTTCCTGGAAATGCTATCGGAGGATTATCAGTCGGTGAAAAGAAAACAGAAATGCTGGAAATTCTGGATATAATCCCAGATTATTTACCAGATAATAAACCAAGATACCTGATGGGCGTTGGTACACCCCTTGATATTGTTCAGGGTGTCGCCAGGGGTATTGATATATTTGATTGTGTAAATCCGACTCGCCTCGCCCGTCATAAAACTGCCATCACTCGTTTCGGTAGATTAAATATCACCAAGAAGATTTATGAGAAAGATCCCGGTCCATTAGTAGAAAACTGCACATGTTATGCTTGCCAAAATTATTCCAGAGCATATATCAGGCATCTCGTAAGAGCAAATGAACTACTAGGCCCAATTCTGTTATCTATTCACAACCTGCATGTTCTAATAGACCTATCCGCAACACTTCGCAGTGTGATTATTGAGGGATCTTTCCAGGCATTTCTGAAAGATTTCCTGTCTAAAACAAAAGAAAATGGAGAATCCCAATGACGTTCTTTCAATCAATTGTTCTTGGAATCATTCAGGGAGCCTCTGAGTTTTTGCCAATATCGAGCTCAGGCCACCTTGTCCTCGCTCCATATTTTTTCGGATGGGATATTGACCCCCGGGAAGCATTTGTATTTGACATTCTTGTTCAGGTCGCTACTCTTTCAGCTGTCATTATTTATTACTGGAAGGATCTTGTTTCGATATTGAAGGCCTTCGTTCAGGGAATTATCAATAAAAATTCCTTTGATGATTTTAACTCCCGTCTAGGGTGGTATCTCATATTAGCTACCATTCCCGCAGGCACAGCAGCAGTTCTATTCAAAGACACCTTTGAAGAAGCATTTAGCGATCCGAGATCTGCGGCGATTTTTTTACTAGTCACAAGTTTACTGCTAATAATCGGAGAGCTATTAGGCAAGCGTGTCAGGAAACTCGAATCGCTTACATGGCTGGATTCCCTAATTATTGGATTATTTCAGACACTAGCACTTTTTCCGGGAATCTCAAGATCGGGATCTACAATAACAGGGGGGTTAATAAGGAAATTTGACCGAAGCGCTTCGGCCAAGTTCTCCTTCTTAATGGCTGTTCCTGTCATGTCTGCAGCCGGTTTGTTAGCTCTGATAGACCTTTTACAAAGCCCGGAACTATTAACTAACTTACCAGTTTATCTGGCCGGTTTTTTAACGTCAGCCATAGTAGGATACTTTGCAATTCGCTGGTTTATTGGATATTTATCCAGCCAATCTCTTTTTATTTTTGCTGGATATTGCGCAGTATTGGGTCTTGGGTTCCTGACCTATTTCAGTCTCTAGTTTCCCTTATCTTTCAGATTGCAACCCGATGCTCCCTAGATCAGAACATCTTTGATTGCTTTAACCAATCTGTCTGGAGTGGTTGGCTTGGTTAGATATTTGGCCACCCCCATATCTCTGGCTTCTACTTTCTTTTTGACATCGGTTATCGCGCTTAAAACAATGACTGGTGGCATAGGTATAAGAATTGCGTGCAATGTTCTGAGAATATCAAAGCCAGATCTCTCTGGAATCATTAAATCCAGCACAATCAGGTCGAAAGGATCCTTGATCCGATAACCGATCTTAATCTTATCTTCTACTGTTTCCCATGAATTTGCAGTCGATACCCTGAATCCTGCCCTATCCAATGCCAGCTTTAGAACATCTAGGGTTTTCGTGTTGTCGTCAATCACCAAAATATGATATTGCATGACGATTTCTCCTCAGGATTCATTGTTACTAAGAAAGTTCTCAAAGTATGAAATATTTTTTCCTTTTTTGAGTGTACCATAATTTTTTGTTCAATATTATTACTCCTTAACAAAACCCGTCTTAGGAATATGAATTTAATTCCCAGGAGTTTTTGCTATACTTCATTCAGGAAGGCGAATTCAGATCAATTGAAGTTTATTGCCTATACGCAATTTTCACGAGTTTGTCTTATGGTTAAAATCATTTCCGGTACAACTGCTTGCCTCCCTCGATCTTTCCAAATTGAATATGAAATTCCCGTAATTTCTCAAATGATCCATTTTAGAGAGATATCGTAAACCGAAGGACTGAATATCGACAACATCTCCTTTCTGGAAAAATTACGCTCGTCTTATTTTTTGCCACTCCCCCCTGCCCACCGCCTGAAATGTTTTCATCTATCTTCCCTTCTCGTCAAGATCTGGGTATGCCGTTTTTTTGTATTCATCCGTCCTCTTACTTAAACGGGAATATCCGATCCGCAGAAACTGCTAAACTGAATTTCCCTGAATAGAACATTCCAGTTATCGATACTCAGCTGTAGGCCAGTCCACAAGGTGGAGTTGTCCACTTGACAGTCCTCTGGAATAAAAAAGGGGTTCCACCTGCAGATATCCATACACGGCTAATTGACAAATCTAGCCGCGGAAATATCTATTTCCTTGTTGTTACTCTTTATTATCTGCCCGCGTAAGCAGAATCGCAGGGTGTCTGCTTTAATTGGAAGCTCTCTTCAATTCAAACCTATTTTGGCTTTGACTGGCGGAAAAGTAGAATTCCACTCGAAAGCTAGAACGTTCAAAAAAGCACTAGTAAATAAAAAATCCATAGTGATTGATAAATATCCCCCAAATAGGGATGGACATACGAGCATAATGCATGCCGACAATCGATCCCTAGCCGAGGATCTTTCATCATATTTTATGGGCCGTTTATCTATCCTTCAATCACAGATAAGTTATTTACCTCTAGCAATTATCAGCTATGCAGGACCTGGTTCGATTGCAGCAGGTTTTTTAATATAATTACACGATCATTTATATCTGATCGCTCCAAATTTAGTTCACGGTATAATTCCCCTTATTCTACGAAGAATTCTGGAGGACAGGATTGAAGATCCGTAAACTTGACACTCGCAATAAAAAAGATCTCAGAAAATTCATTCAATTCCCCTTTGATCTATATAGGGACAACCCCTATTGGGTTCCCCAACTCAGGAAGGATACTCGTAAAGTTCTCGATAAAGAAAACCATCCTTTTTACCAACATTCAGATGCAGATTATTTCCTGGCAGAAGACAATCACAGAACCGTGGGTAGAATTGCAGCAATTGCCAATTCCAGGTCGAATAGCGCCAATAATTTAGACACTGTCTTCTTTTATTACTATGAATCAATCAATGACAGCGAAGTATCAGGCGCATTATTCGATGCGGTGTTCGATTGGACCAGGGAGAATGGCTATACCCAAGTGTATGGCCCTAAAGGCTTGCTTCAAGGAGACGGTATAGGTATTTTGGTTGACGGTTTTGATTATATCCCTGCAGTTGGCATTCCCTATAATTTTGATTATTATGACCGCCTCGTGAAGGAGGCTGGATTTGAAAAGAAATTCGATTACTTTTCCGGCTATGTAGATACTTCAATTGGTCTGTCTGATAAAGTCAGACGAGTTGCAGAAAAAGTAAAGAAACGCAGCGGTTTCTGGGTCAGAAAATTTGAGACCAAAGAAGAGATTATGGAAATCACTCCAGAACTGCGCCATGTTTACAACAGCGCATTTGGAGGATCCGAAGGTTTCAGCCCCATTACGGAAGAAGAGATCGTAGTTATCGCCAAGCGGATGTTATCCGTTGCTGACCCACGCTTGATCAAACTAGTTTACAAGGAAGATAAAATCATCGGGTTCCTCTTCAGCTATCCAAATATCTGCCGCGGTTTGCAGAAAACAAATGGCCGTTTATTCCCCTTTGGGTGGTTTCACATCATGCGGGATTTCAAAACAACAAAATATATGGACTCTAACGGCATTGGCATACTCCCTGAATACCAGGGTTTGGGACCCACTGCAGTCATGTACACTGAATTTGAAAAGACTTTCCGTGAATTCGATTTTGAATTTGTAGAAACCGTTCAGACCAGGGAAGATAACATTGCAAGCCTTGGTGAATCTAGTCATTTTGTAATGGATTGGGTAAAGACACACAGAATTTATCAACTTAACCTGTAACTCCAGTGATAATTTTCTGTTAATTCACTCAGTGAGACAGACAAAAAGGCATTTTATGGAAACAACCAACACTGATCATAAGCCTCTATCTTTATTCACTAAAATAATTTACGGAACAGGCGACTTAGGCATAGCTGGCTGGGGAACCCTTCGCCAAATCTTTTACGCGATCTTCCTGACTGACGTAGTAGGTCTAGAAGCACGACTGGCTTCTTATGCCGCTTTGATCGGCGTGATCTGGGATGCCATAAACGACCCTTTGGTTGGAATGCTGAGCGACAGAATCAATACCCGTTGGGGCCGCAGGAGACCGTTCCTCTTGTTTTTCTCAATCCCCTTTGGTTTGGCATTTCTATTAATGTGGTGGGCCCCACCATGGAACAACCAGATCGTCCTTGCCATTCATATGACCCTGGCATATATAATCAGCGACACGCTCCAAACTTTAGTAGCGGTTCCTTTTTATACTTTAACTCCTGAAATGACTCCGGATTATGACGAGAGGACCGAATTAACCACTTACCGAATGTTTTTCAATCTAGTAATTTCCCTCGTAGTTGCTGTCGCTGCTCCCATGATCAAAAACGCAGCCCTTCAATCTGGGTTAACTCTCAGCCAAAGTTATTTGCTTATATCCGGTCTTTTTGGCGGGATTGGCGCTATCCCCTTTATAGTGATGTTTTTTGTCGTTCGCGAGCGGCATCCCAATCCGCCCCAAGAAACCCATTCCATCAAGGAGATTGCCGAGACAGCCTGGCAAAATATTCCTTTTCGTTTTGCCACCGGTCTTTACATGTTGAATTGGATGACAGTAGACATGGTATCTTTAATGCTTCCCTATTTTTTGACATATTGGATTGCCCAGGGTAACTTAGCGGCTGAAATGAATATTTTTGGCTCTAACATCTCCCAGGATTCTGTCATTCTTGGCTTGATGTTCATCACAGCCATCGCCGCCTTGCCAATTTGGAATTGGCTATCCAAAAAAACCAGCAAGCGCAAGGCTTATATATTTGGCATGTTATTCTGGATGGTCGTTCAATCATTAATAATTATCGTAAAGCCCGGTCAAACCATTTTCATACTAATACTGACAGTACTTGCTGGTATCAGCATTTCAACCGCTCACGTTCTTCCAGATGCAATTTTCCCTGACGTCATTGAATGGGAAGAACTCCGCACTCGAAATCGCCACGAGGGCGTATATTACGGAATCAAGAATTTTTCAAGGAAATTATCAGGTGCAGTTACAATATTCCTGGTATTGCAGCTCCTGGGATGGTTTGGATACCAATCTCCTCCCCAGGGTGCAGCTGTTTTCCAACAAAGCGACACTACAATTATGGTAATCCGGATTCTTACAGGCCCATTTGGAGCGTTGCTTCTATTCAGCTCAATAATAATCGCTTGGTTTTATCCTCTTACAAGAGAAAAGCACGCCCGTATCCGCTCCCTACTAGCTAGAAGGGATAAAAGTTAATTATTACATTTTTTTCAACATTTATAAGGAGATATCATGTCTGATCCGTTAACCAAAAAACCTAGAAATCGCGAGCATATTGCATGGTACATGTACGATTTTGGCAATTCAGCATATGCTTCAGTAATCTTGCTAGCTGTTTATTCAGCATATTTCAAAGGGACAGTTGTGGGTGGAGCAGAAGGCTCCAGATACTGGGGCATTGCAATAGGTATTGCGATGTTATCGGTTGCAATCATTTCCCCCTTTCTGGGCGCTATCGCTGATTTCTCAGCTTCAAAGAAACGTTTCCTTTTCATATTCTCCGCAATAACATGGATTTTCACGGGCCTGCTTTTTTTTGTCGAAAAGGGTGACGTCTTCTTAGGTATGCTGTTTTTTATCATTGCTGAAATCGGTTATCGTTCTGGCCAGGTTTTTTATAATTCTCTGCTTCCTGAAATAGCAGAGCCAGAAGAAAGGGGACGAGTTTCAGGTAACGGGTGGGCCGTTGGATCTTTAGGCGGGATACTGATCCTTTTGATCCTTCTCCCATTAATTGTAATGATAGAAGGGACATTGATCGTCCGTCTCTCGCTAGTCTTCACAGCTCTTTTTTTCGCCGTTTCAGCGATCCCCGCTTGGTTATGGATTAAGGAACGTGCTGTCGCAAATGAGCTTCCCGAAGGTAAAACATATCTTTCCTTGGCTTATTCCAGATTAGCCGAAACCTTTAAAGCGCTTGGGGATTACCGTGATTTCCTCCGTTTCATCATTGCATTCTTGATCTATAACGATGGCATTCTGATGGCTATGAACTTCGCATCCATTATCGGCGCAGTCATGTTTGGAATGGAACAAACAGAATTGATCATCTTTATGATCATAGTTCAGATCTTTAGCGTGATCGGAGCTTATGTTGCCGGCTTATTTGGTAAAAAGATTGGTTTCAAACAAACCCTGGTCTATTCAATTTTGATGATGACCCTTGTTATTATCTGCATGATCTTTGCTCAAACAATCCTTCAATTCTATATTATCGGTTCCCTTGCCGGATTTGCCCTGACTGGAGTGCAATCTGTCAGTAGAACCCTGGTTAGCTATTTTGCCCCCGAGGGCAGAAGCGCTGAGTTTTACGGTATCTTCGCAGTTACTGGCAGGACATCTTCCTTCATTGGCCCAACCGTATATGGTTTTCTTGCTTTTGAAGCCTATAAATATTTTGAGAATACGCGCGGCTTCTCAACACTTTTAGCCGAACAAGCGGGTCAGCGAGTAGCTCTTGGCTCGATTGTTGTCTTCCTTATCGTAGGCCTCCTTGTACTGCTCGGTGTCAAGGATCCTACTAGAAAGTATCTTGAAAAATGACACAAGATATAATCTATCCACGCAGGGTTTTGATCCGTAAGTTTTGCAAATTGCTGGCAAAAGGCGCTTTTGGTTTGTTTAGTGATCTAAAAATCGAAGGGAGGGAAAACCTCCCCAACACAGGCCCCCTCCTGGTGATCGCCAATCATTTCAGTTTTATCGATCCCGTTGCAGTCCTGCATGCCTTACCATACCCAATCGAATACGTTGGGGGAGCAGAATTTCCACATGCACCAGCTATCGTCAAATTCCTCCCGGAGATTTGGGGCTATTACCCTGTATTTCGAGGTACTGGATCTCGTTATGCTCTACGCGCTGCAGAAGAGATCCTAAATCAAAACGGTATCCTTGGCATCATGCCGGAAGGTGGGTCCTGGGCAGAAGTACTGCGTCCTGCCCGCCCCGGCGCCGCCTACTTGGCGGCTCAATCAGGCGCCAGGGTCCTCCCCTTAGGGATTCATGGACTGAATAATATCTTCCCACTAAAGTTTGGTCAGCGACCGAAAGCGGTGGTTCGGATCGGCAAACCTGTTGGCCCATTTACTACCTCAGGACGCGGCAGAGACCGCAGAAAACAGCTGGATCAAATCGGTCTTGAATTGATGAAAGCGATTGCCGCTTTGATACCTGACCAATACAGGGGATTCCTCGCAGATGATCCCGCTATTCGAGCAGCTGCCAAAGGCACTGAAGATTATCCCTGGGATAATCTTGTTGAAGGCGAAGTAGAAGGCGAGGTTCACTGATACATAAATTAATAAATCTATAATATTCAGCAAATTCCTGTACGGTAGAATGTCAGAAAATTATATGTTTTATCAAGGAGCAAATCATGTTTCACAAATTGATCCAAACTTTTGATCATCTTCGCCCCTTTTTAACTGCCAAGGCGCATTGTGATGTCCCCTGCGGAATCTATGATCCAATTACCGCCCAAATCAACGCGCTAACCGTCGTTCGCATGATGGACCTGATGTCTGTTTTGTCCGAGGGTGACGAAAAAAACAAGACTGATTTTCACAATTCAATAACCCGCTACATTGCTGTCAAAGAAGACCACGCCGAAAAAGCCAAACATGAGATCCGTGTTATCTGGGGAGATTTTATCAAGGACGCTCACGTAGAAAAATATCCTGAACTGCCCGGTTTAGTTCACAAGATCATGCAGCTCGGATCAAAATGCCGCCAAACTGCTGACAGGGACAACGGCCTGGCTTTTGTTGAAGCTATCAACCAATTCGCAGAGATCTTCTGGGCAATCAAAGAATTTCAAATCAAAAAAGCTAAAGCCCCCTACGCTCCAGGGCTTGAGATGGTTTACCCTGATCTCTAATGCTTAAAATCATCAAGGTGACAGGAAACAGCCTGTCACCATTTATTTTGTCTGGTGATTTTGTGCTTATCAGTACATCTCATCGACAATTCAAAAACCTTAAAGAAGACGATCCGGTAGTATTTAATCACCCAGAATACGGTCGCTTGATTAAGCTCATTGATAAAAATTACCCCGATTCTGAAAATCTAAAAGTAACCGGAATCCACGAAGAAAGCATCAGCAGTCATAAGTTGGGGCTTATTCCCTACTCAGACTTGATAGGCAGGGTAATATTTCATATTAAACAACCTCGATCAATGTAATGTACTTCAAATTCAAACGAATGCATTAGGACTCCGATCACTTGAATTACCTGCTATTCCTCCCTCCCCTTTTTTTTTACAACCTTCCCAGCCCGTTGAGCCTGATGTACAATAGGATTTTGTGAATGCAAATCAGGACAAAACAGGTCTAGGTGCATTAATCCCAGCATCACGCTTCAGTACTGAGCTTCGGATATTAAACTCACGCTTCATTGCAACAATCGCACCCGCTTTTTCCGTCTCCGAAGCGAAGACTTTTATCCGCGAAATTCGTCACCTCTATGCTGATGCCTCTCATAATGTGCCTGTATATCAAATAGGGTCAGGCTCTACAATTATCGCTCACTCAAGTGATAATGGAGAACCATCCGGAACTGCAGGGCGTCCCGCCCTGTCAGTGCTGGCAGGAAGCGGACTCGGTGATGCAGTGATGGTAATCACCCGTTATTTCGGGGGCACAAAACTGGGTACTGGCGGTCTTGTAAAAGCTTACAGCGAATCTGCCAGATCTGTCATCCAGGCTGTTCCCAAGGCAAGGAAGGTTATTGTTCATCACTGCCAGATAACAGGCCCTTATAACCTATATGAACAGATTGTTAGAACTCTAAAAAAAGCCGGCGGCAATATCGACCATGAGGAATTTGCCGAACAGGTAATTATTAATTTTTCTATTCCTTGCAGCGCTTACGACATGTTGTCAGAACAGATTACCAACTTTACTATGGGCCAGATCCCGGTTCAGATCATTGCCAAAGGCCAAACCGCGATCATCCCAATAAACTAAAGATTGATTATGGCTCAATACCCTGAACCTTTTGATATTAGATCTACAATTTCTAAAAATAAACTGAAAAGCCTCTGGCATTTAATGCTCGGATATAAAACAATCTATCTTGTCGCTGCCCTTTGCCTGGGCTTCGCAGCTGCATTCAGATCTGCCACTTATTTGATCCTGGGAAATTTTATTGACGCGCTGGTCGCAGAAGAGCTAACAGGATATTACATCCCCCTGATCGCGGTCTCGTTTTTCGTCCTTGCTGCACTTCAAGGAGTCTTCACTTATTTCAGCGGAAGGCTGGCTGCAAAAACATCTGAAGGTATAACTCGTCGTTTACGAAATTTTCTTTTTGATCATATCCAGCGATTGTCATTTTCGTACCACGATAAAGCAAAAACCGGAGAGTTGATCCAAAGGACCACCTCCGATGTTGATGCTGTCCGCCTCTTTTTTGCAGACAGAGCTATTGGCATGGGACGAATTTTGCTCCTGTTCATCGTCAATCTGATAGTACTGCTAACATTGAATGTTCGCCTGGCATTATTATCAATTATAGTTGTTCCTTTGACAATTCTCCTTTCCCTGATCTTTTTCCGGAAGGTTTCTGATGCCTACGAAGAATACCAGGATCAGGAAGCTGTTCTTTCAAACACATTACAGGAGAATTTGAGCGGCGTTCGCGTTGTAAAAGCCTTTGCCCGCCAGGATTTTGAAAAGAAAAAATTCGATAAGGAAAATAAAGAGAAGTACGCCAAAGGGAAGAAATTCTTTACAATGCACGCTCTGTTCTGGCCTTTCTCTGATATTCTCACTGGCGCTCAAATGCTATTCGGGTACTACCTCGGTGCAACAATGGCTATCAATGGCGAGATCTCCATTGGCACATACCTGGCTTATGCAGGAATGATAATTTGGATCATCTGGCCCATCCGGAACCTCGGCCGCCTGATTGTCCAGATGTCTTCCGGATTAGTTTCGTACGGCAGAATTATCGAAGTCGTCAAAGAACAACGAGAACCGTTAACTACTGGTGAACACCAACCTCTTTCTGAAACGGTTACTGGTGCTTTTGTATTCGATCACGTGTCTTTTGCCTACGAAGATCATCCAGTAGTTTTAAAGGATATCAGCTTTACCTGCGAGCCCGGACAAATGATCGCTCTCCTGGGAGGACCAGGCTCTGGAAAATCAACTTTGATCAACTTGCTCCCCAGGTTTTATGATTACACCGAAGGCCTGCTAACCCTGGATGATTTCGATTTAAAAAGGTATTCCCGTAACTTCCTACGGAAACATATAGGGGTGGTAGAGCAAGAACCGTTTTTATTCAGCCGCTCCATTAGGGAAAACATCACTTACGGAGTAGATCGAGAGGTCAAGGACGAGGAGCTTTTCGAAGCCAGCAAAGCGGCCGCTATTCATGATGTTATCCTTGGATTTTCTCAGGGCTATGAAACAATTGTTGGAGAAAAAGGGGTCACCCTCTCGGGTGGGCAAAAGCAAAGAATTGCAATTGCCAGAACTTTATTGAAAAATCCCAAGATATTGATCCTGGATGACGCGACTTCTTCCGTCGATGTAGAAACTGAAGCTCAAATTCACCATGCATTGGACTACCTCATGGAAGGAAGAACAACTTTTATCATCGCTCATCGTATCCGGAGTTTGATGCAAGCAGATCTCATCTTAGTTTTAGATGATGGAAAAATCATTCAGCAGGGTGTTCATAATGATCTCATCCGCCTGCCAGGTAAATATAAAGATATCTTTGAAATCCAAACAAAAATTGACTCCGCTCTTGAGAAAGAACTCGGATTAGGGTAAAGAGATCATATTATGACTGATACACATCAATTCGAGGAAGAGGAATTCAAAGGTACGTTTACCGGCCAGGTTGCGCTTAGAATTCTGGCCCAGGTCAAACCTTACAAGACCTGGGTGGTTGGATTTGTTCTGGCTATCGGGCTAGTCTCAGTACTTGATTCTTATTTCACGTATTTGCACAAACGCATAGTCGACGAAGGAATTGGGGTTGGTAATTTTTCAATATTAAAAGAAATATTTATTCAATATGGCGGCTTGATCATCGTTCAAGCGATAGCAGTATTCATCTTTATATATTTTGCTGGCATTCTGGGTGAAAGAGTCCAATATGACCTCAGAAAGAAGATGTTCAACCAACTTCAGAAGCTGTCTCTTTCTTACTACAACAAAACACCCGTGGGCTGGATTATGTCCAGAGTATCTTCTGATTCTGAAAGAGTTGCCCAGTTGATCACCTGGGGATTCCTGGATTTGGTCTGGGGCATCCTAAATATCATCACAGCAACATTCTTTATGATAACTATCAATTGGCGCCTGGGGTTGATTGTGTTTGCCATTATTCCAATTCTGGTTGTTGTCGCTGCTCAATTTAAAAAGAAGATTATTGGAGAGTACCGCCAGGTTAGGAAAATCAACTCAAAGATAACCGGTTCCTATAATGAGAATATCACAGGAGTAAGAGTAACCAAAGCTTTCAGCCGGGAAGCTCAAAATATGGCTGAATTTGGAATTCTGACAGATAAGATGTACAAGGCAGGGTACAGAGCCGCCTGGCTTTCCGCCCTATTCCTCCCAATCGTAATGATAATCAGCGCTTTGGCGTTAGGCGCAGTTGTCTGGTACGGCGGTCTGCAAGCGGAGATTGGCGGTATTTCCATAGGCGGTATCCAGGCCTTTATATCCTATATCACGTTTATGATCTGGCCTATCCAGGATCTTGCCAGAGTGTATGCTGAGATGCAGAGATCAATAGCATCAGCTGAGAGGATCTTCTCACTATTAGATTCCACGCCAGATGTCCTTGACCTTCCAGGTTCTGTTACCCAGGATTCCATGTCTGGAGACATATTGTTCACAGATGTATCTTTTTATTATGACGATGACGACGATATGGTTCTTGAGCATTTTGACCTTGATGTCAAACAAGGTGAAACCATCGCCCTTGTTGGCCCGACCGGCGGTGGTAAATCAACCATAGTGAATCTATTATGCCGCTTCTTCGAACCGCGCTATGGAAGCATATTGATCAATAATATTGACTATACAGGTTACACACTCGATTCCGTCCAATCCCAAATCGGTATTGTTCTCCAAACTCCCCATTTGTTTTCAGGATCAATTGAGGAAAATATCCGATACGGAAAACTTGATGCTACAGAAAAAGAGATCCTCAGTGCTTCAAACTTAGCCGGAGCTCACGGATTCATTTCAGCTCTAGAAAATGGCTACAAAGAAGAGGTCGGCGAAGGTGGAAATTTGTTATCAGTCGGACAAAAACAACTTATCAGTCTTGCCAGAGCTGTGCTGCGCAAACCAGATATATTCATAATGGATGAAGCAACAAGCTCTGTGGACACCATCACCGAAAGCCTGATCCAGCAGGGCATGGAAAACTTAATGGAAAACAGAACAAGTTTTATCATCGCCCATCGTCTGTCGACCATCCGTAAAGCTGACAGGATCCTTTATATCAAGGCTGGCAAGATTGCAGAAATGGGATCTCATCAGGAATTGCTCAGACAAGAAGGTTTGTATTATCGCTTGTATACACAGCAATTCAGACAGGACATGGCTCAAGAATTTGGCGCACCGTCACTTGTCTCGTCAAAAGGATGAAATAGCCAGAGATGCACTTCAGGTATCATTAAAGAGCGCCGTAAGAATTTGTTAAATTGCCCCTAGACGACCCTTCATTAAATTTGTTTGGGAATAAATATCTCCAATGTCGATATCTTCGGTCCTCGGTCGCTGGAAAACAGATCCGTCAGTCGCGCCCAATATAACCGCCTGGCAAGAGATCCCTGAACGAAATCCCCAGTTCGAAGAATTTCCAAATGGGCTCGATCAGGGAATTAAGGATATCCTGGGAGAGATGGGGATCTCGTCATTATTCTCACATCAAAAAGCTGCCTGGGATGTGATCGAGGCTGGCCAACATACCGTTATTTCGACAGGAACAGCATCAGGAAAATCCCTGGTGTATCAACTCCCCATTCTTTCTCATATCCGAAAAAACAGCTCTAGCCGCTCTCTATTATTATTTCCAACAAAAGCCCTTGCTCAAGATCAGTTAAACTGGCTTAGGCTCTTTCCAGACGTCCTGGTATCCGCATACGATGGTGACACACCCTCAAGTTCCCGTCCGAAGATCCGTCAGACAGCACAGGTTGTGTTTAGCAATCCAGACATGCTCCATCTGGGCATCCTCCCATATCATATTCAATGGGCCGAGTTCTTATCCAATCTTGATTTTATTGTCTTGGATGAAATCCACATCTACCGAGGGGTATTTGGCTCTCATGTTGCAAATGTGATCAGGCGTTTAAAAAGGATCGCTCACCATTATGGCTCTTCTCCCCAATTCATTCTCACATCTGCCACAATCGGAAACCCGCACCAGCTAGCCGCCGCTCTGATAGAAGAGAATCCAGTTCTTATAGATAATGACACATCAGCCAGGGGGAAAAAGCATTTCCTGATCTACAACCCTCCTATCATTGATCCAAAATTGGGTCTGCGCGCCAGTATGCAAAACGAGTGCATTCGATTGACCTCCGACTTGATAACCAGCGGAAGCCAAACTATCCTTTTTGGCCGCTCAAGGCAATCCGTAGAGTTCATGCTGCGCGGGTTGAAAGAGAAAGATATTTTATCTGCGTATCCTGTACAATCTTACAGGTCCGGATATTTATCAAAAGAGCGCCGCAAAATAGAAGCTGGCTTACGCAATGGTAATATCCGGGGAATAACCGCAACTAACGCCCTTGAGTTGGGAATAGACATAGGCGGACTTGATGCAGCCATCCTGGCGGGTTATCCAGGTACCATTGCCGGCACCTGGCAGCAAGCCGGAAGATCAGGAAGGTCTGATAAGCCCTCTCTATCTATCCTGGTTACATCTTCTACACCGATAGATCAATATCTCGCATTACATCCGGAATTTATTTTTAGCAGCAATCTTGAATGTGGTTTGATAGACGCCAACAATCTTTTGATTGCCTTGGCTCACCTAAAATGCGCAGCTTATGAGCTTCCCTTTACTATCGGTTCCAGTTATGGAACTTTTTCAGTGCCAGAAACTGAGGAACTTCTGGAAGCCCTATCAGCGATCGGAAACCTTCACAAGGCTAACGATAAATATTTTTGGATGGATGAGGATTACCCAGCATCATTGATCTCCTTGCGCAATGCTTCTGTTCAGCAAATTACATTGTTGGTTGAATCCAAAAATTCAAAACAGAGTACTATTGGACAAGTAGATCTTGAAAGCGCATACTGGATGGTTCATCCCGGGGCTGTTTACCTTCACGCAGGTGATCCTTACCTCGTAAAGGACTTAGATCTAGAAGGATTTCGTGCCTTTCTTAAACCCGCTTTGGGAGATTATTACACTGAAGCAGAAAAACAAACCAGCTATACAGAACTTGAACGCTACCAGGAAGAACCAATTCCCGGAGGCATAAAACACCTTGGAGAAATTCAACTCACTACGAAAGTTACCGGTTTCAAGAAGATTAAATGGCGTCCATATGAGGTTCTCAGCAGGGAATCTCTTGATCTGCCTTCAACAATCTTGCTTTCGACAGGATGCTGGATCACGCTTTCCCAAGATACAGAGAACCAGATAAGGAGCATGGGGCTTTGGTCCAGCAGTCCAAATGATTATGGCCCCGGCTGGGATCTGATCAGGAAAACTGTCCTCGAACGCGATCAACACAGGTGCCAAATGTGTAAAAATAATTCTCCTGGAGAACCTTTACACGTACACCACAGACAACCGCTTCGTAGTTTTTCATCTATTGATGACGCAAATAAACTTTCAAACTTAATCAGTTTATGCCCCCGCTGTCATCAAAGGGCAGAGGCAATTGTCCGTGTAAACAGCGGGATTCGCGGTTTGGGGCACATCCTTCACGGTCTTGCCCCCTTGCTGCTGATGTGCGATCCTGGGGACCTGGGACTCTTCGCCGATTTTCAATCTCCATTTGGTGATAATCGGCCTATCGTATTAATCCACGAACAAATCCCTGCCGGGATCGGGTTCAGTAAATCTCTTTTTGATCGACTTCAGGAGTTGATAAATTCTTCAAAAGATTTAATAGAAAAATGTCCCTGCGAAACGGGCTGTCCATCATGTGTCGGACCAGGTGGAGAATTAGGTTCAGGGGGGAAACAAGAGACTCAAGCTATCCTGTCCATTCTTTGCAGCTAAATCTGATAGCAACAGCATGGTATTTTTTATCTTCATTATTTTCACAATCGAGATAATCACAATGTACCTGGGCCATTATCACTTCTGAT